>Ga0114951_10001165_pt1 | contig 33731 bp, 27 predicted proteins | sample AM7aDNAmetaG_FD_88677 | JGI IMG/M metagenome (GOLD analysis project Ga0114951, IMG submission 88677) | Freshwater microbial communities from Finland to study Microbial Dark Matter (Phase II) - AM7a DNA metaG | ecosystem: Environmental > Aquatic > Freshwater > Lake | place: Finland: Lake Alinen... | reverse complement strand
TCACCAAGCTGCCGATGTACCAGCGGGCACGCAAGGGGATGGGGTATCTTTCGCAGGAACCTTCGATCTTCCAGCGGATGACGGTGGAGCAGAACCTGCTGGCAATTCTGGAGACCACCCGGCGTTCGGCAGCCGCACGAAAGGAAGAGTCTGAACGCTTGATGGAGCAGTTCGGTCTGACCAAAACCCGCCATCAGAAGGCGAACACACTTTCCGGCGGCGAGCGCCGGAAACTGGAGATTGCCCGGGCCCTCGTGACAAATCCGTCGCTGATTCTTCTGGATGAGCCCTTCAGCGGTGTCGATCCGATTGCCGTGGAAGATCTCCAGCGGTAAATCCGGCAACTCAAGGATACGCTGGGCAAGGCGATTCTGATCACGGACCACAACGTGCAGCGAACACTGGAAGTCTGCGACCGCGGCATCATCATTTCTGACGGAAAAGTGCTGGCCCACGGCACACCGAAAGAACTCATCAATAACCCGCTGGTACGCCAAACCTACCTCGGCCACACCTTCCGCGGCGACGAGTTCGACTGAACGACGTTGTCCCACCCCCTACCGACAATAAAACGCACGAGATACGAGACCCGCAGGAGCATGTTTCCCCCTCATGAGGCCAACGGCGGCTTCGCGTAGCTATCTGGACACATGGTCCGGCGGTAGAGAGAGATAGATGGACGAGCGACGATGGATGAGAACGCCATCAGGGATCGTTCCTGGAATGGCGTAACAATGAACTCTTGAGTATCGCGTGCCTGCCGGTTGGGGAGTCTGCGCCGTCGTGGGCATTGAAGTAGCGCGGGCCGATTACAGACGGCAGCGCAGCCGCAGACGACGAAAATTTGCAAACGATCGGGAAACGCGACACAAGCGGCGGCGCGGTGCGTGCCGTATCGTCAGGGTACGCGTTGGATCGGTCGACAACGAGGAGACATTTCCATGGCGAACTTTCACTACGAAGCAATGAATGCGGCGGGCCAGACGGTCAAAGCAGAAATAGAGGCGGCTTCCGCAGCGGAGGCGCTCACCAAGATCCGTACGACAGGGTACTTTCCGACGAAGGTAAAGCCGGCGGCAGAGCGGAGAGCAAAATCGAAGACCGCAGGGGGCGATGATGGAAAACATCGATCCCAGAAGGGCTGGAACATCTCAATTGGCGGCGTATCGACGGGGGCTCTGACAGAGTTCACATCACAGCTTTCTACGCTGCAGGATGCGGGATTGCCGATCTTGCGTTCATTGAAGATTCTCTGGCAGCAGGAACGGCCAGGCGTTCTGAAGAATATTCTGGCGGATGTCGCCGCCGGCGTGGAAGGCGGAGATACGTTGTCGGAAGCAATGACGCGGCATCCGAAAACGTTCAACCGGCTGTACGTGAATATGGTGCAGGCGGGAGAGACCGGAGGAGTCTTGGATCTGATTCTGCAGCGGCTGGCGGAATTCATGGACAAGGCACAGCGACTGCGACGACGGATCATCGGGGCGATGATCTATCCGACTGCGGTGATCATGTTTTCGATATTAATCGTGACCGGCATCATGATGTTTGTCGTGCCGCGGTTTGCCGATATTTTCAAGGACTTCCGCACAACCCTTCCGGGGCTGACGGTGGCATTGATGCAAGTTGCGGATTTCATCGCGCATCGCCACGGATGGGCGCTGGTGCTAGGATCACCGGTGGCGGCGTGGTTCGTGATGAAACTAGTGGGGAAGTCACGGGCGGGACGGGAGGCGCTCGACCGCATGAAACTGAAGGTGCCGATTGTAGGTCGGATCATCGCCAAGACGGCGGTGGCGCGGTTCTCTCGCACGCTGGGGACTTTGTTGGCCGCGGGTGTGCCGATCCTGGAAGCCATGGCCATTGCCCGTGATACCGTGGGCAATGTGGTGTACGAGAAGGCGTTGCAGCGGGTTCTGGAGGCGGTTCGCGAGGGTGAGTCCGTAGCCGCACCGCTGCGGGCGACGAAGGTGTGCGACGGGATCGTGACGAACATGATCGATGTGGGAGAAGAGACCGGAGACTTGGACAAAATGCTGCTGAAGATCGCGGACAAATATGATGACCAGGTGGATGTGCTGGTCGGATCGCTGGTGAGCCTGCTGGAACCGGTGATGGTGATTCTGCTGGGAGGAATCGTGGGAACGATTGTGGTGGCGTTGTTCTTGCCGCTGGTCAAGATTCTTCAGTCAATGGGGACGTAATCCTGCAAAAAAACAACGAAACGCAATCTATGGAGCGAAGGCGCAGCACTTCCGACTATCGCCCCTGCCCGCGGCCGCCTTTTCGGCGGAACTCTTGTTGGCGCGCGTGGCCGAATCTGCCGGGGCGGCCGCTGCCGCCCACATTGCCGCCGCCGAGAATGCTTTTCAGCCGTGGGCCACGTACTCCAATCGTATCGGGGCCGCGTACCTTGCGCTTGCCTACCATAATCGTGAGCAGTTTGCAGGCAATCTGCGTCAAATCCAACTGCTCTTCAAGGTTCGAGAGCAAATCCACCGCTTCGTCCGAAACTTCTTGCAGGCACACTTTGCGGATGAGTTTTACATCTTCCTTCCGGTGAATATCGGCAGCCGACGGCACTTCGCGGTGAATGAATGACGCCTTGATTGCGGTCTGCAGGCGTTTAAGCGTGCGAAACTCAAACGGATTGACCAGCGTGATCGCCTTACCCTTCTGCCCCGCGCGGCCCGTCCGGCCGATGCGGTGGACGTAGCCTTGTTGATCGAACGGCATGTGATAATTGAAGACGTGCGTGACGCCGGTGACATCGAGGCCGCGTGCCGCCACATCCGTGGCGACGAGCATTTCGAGTTTTCCCAACTTGAAGGCGCGAATAATGTCCTGTCGCATGCCTTGTTCGATGTCACCGTGGAGGGCTCGCGCCTGGCACCCGCGGCCGATGAGCACTTCGCAGAGTTCATCGGTCTCCCGTTTCGTGCGGCAGAACAGGATCGACTTGGCGGGTTCCTCGGCATCGATGATCCGCACCACGGCATCCAGACGTTCGGCTTCGTCGATCACGTAGAACGACTGCTCCACATCGGTGTTCGTCGCCTCCTGCTGGACGAGATTGATCGTCTCGGGATGCTCCAGGATATCCTGCGCCAGCTTGCGAATCGGCGGGGGCATCGTGGCGGAAAAAAGCAGCGTCTGGCGTTCGCCCGGCAGGAATTTGAAGATCGCCTGGATATCCTCCAGGAAGCCCATGTCGAGCATTTCGTCGGCCTCATCAATGATCACGGTGGATGGGGTAAACGCGCCCATCCGCTTGGAATTGAGCAGATCCAGCAGGCGGCCGGGGGTGGCCACGACGATCTGGGCGCCGCGGCTGATGAGTTCCACCTGTCGACCGCTGGATTGCCCGCCGTACACGGCCACGGATTTTACATTCGCCAGGCGGCCGAGTCGGAACAGTTCGTCGCTGACCTGCATGGCCAATTCGCGAGTGGGCGTGATCACGAGAATTTCGGGAGTGCCGGAAAACTTGAGGCGGCTCATCGCGGGAAGGCCGAACGCGGCGGTTTTTCCAGTGCCGGTGCGGGCTTGAGCGATCAGATCCTTGCCGGCGAGCACCACGGGGATGGCCGCATTTTGAATGGGCGTGGGAGTCTTGTAGCCCGCGGCGACGACGCCAGCCAGCACCTTCTCACTCAACCCAAAGGTTTCGAATCCCGGTTCGACCAGGAGTTCAGTTGTCGATGCAGTTTTAGTCACGATCATCTCCGAAAAATGCTGGTGCAGTAGTGCAGTAGCCCAGCGGAAACAGGCGGATCTGATCCGCCGCGCAGGCAAAACCGGCGGAAAACGGTGGCCCCGACACCAGCCGATACATTTCGAAATCGAAGGGGTATATTTTCAACGCGAAACAGATCACAGAAGGAACATATCATACCACAAATGAAGCGGTTACCGCGCGCGTTGCGAGCGCGATGTGTCTGGGGGCGCGTGAAAAAGCCCAGGGATGTGATCCCTGGGCTCTTGGGTTAATTAGTGGAGAGCGGGTTACTTCTTGCTCTTCTTGTCGGCGATGACGGCCTGGGCGGCGGCCAAGCGGGCAATCGGGACGCGGTAGGGTGAGCAGCTGACGTAGTTCATGCCGATCTTGTGGCAGAACTTCACCGAGCTGGATTCGCCACCGTGTTCGCCGCAGATACCCACCTTGAGTTTCGGATTGGTGGAGCGGCCCTTTTCGATGCCCAATTTGACGAGGAGGCCGACGCCGTCCTGGTCGAGGGCCTGGAAGGGATCGGCCTTGAAGATGCCGACGCCGCCGTCTTTTTCCGTCGCGACGTAGACCGGCAGAAAGCGCCCGGCATCGTCACGGGAGAGGCCCATCGTCATCTGGGTCAGATCGTTAGTGCCGAAAGAGAAGAACTCGGCGACTTCAGCGATCTTGTCCGCGAGCAGCGCGGCCCGCGGAACTTCGATCATCGTGCCGAGCATGTACTTGACCTTGCTCTTGGCCGCCTTGATAAGACCGTCGGCCAGCGCCCGGGCCTGCGTGACCTGGATCTGCAGTTCCTTCTTGTCCATGGTCAGCGGAATCATGATTTCCGGGAAGACCTTGATGCCCTTCTTGGCGACGGCGATGGCGGCTTCGATGATGGCCGTCACCTGCATATCGAGGATTTCCGGGTAGGTGATGCAGAGGCGGCAGCCACGGTGGCCGAGCATCGGGTTGGATTCGTGGAGCTGCTCGCAACGATGGCGGATATCCGCTGCGGAGATGCCAGTAATCTGCGAAAGCTTGTTGACGCCGGCGTCATCCTTCGGGGTGAACTCGTGCAGTGGCGGATCGACGAGGCGGATGGTGACCGGTTTGCCGTCCATGGCGGTGAAGATGCCGACGAAGTCTTCCCGCTGGAAGGGAAGAAGCTTGGCGAGGGCGGCTTTCCGTGCGACGAGGGTGTCGGCGACGATCATTTCCTGGATGGCCAGGCGACGTTCTTCGGTGTCGAAGAACATGTGCTCGGTGCGGGTCAGGCCGATGCCTTCAGCGCCCATCTTGATGGCGTTCTCAGCATCATAGGGGGTATCGGCGTTCGCCCGGACCTTGAGCGTACGGATCGCATCGCACCATTTCATGAGGATCTGGTATGCAGGCGGCTGCTCGGGGGCCTTGAGGGTCAGCTCGCCTAGGAAGACCTCGCCAGTGCCGCCATCGAGGGTGAGGAAATCGCCGGCCTTGACGGTCTTATCGCCGACGGTCATGACGCCGGTTTCGTAATTGATGCGGAGCACTTCGCAGCCGACGATGCAGCACTTGCCCCAGCCGCGGGCCACGACGGCCGCGTGGGACGTCTTGCCGCCGGTGGCGGTGAGAATGCCCTGGGCGGCATGCATGCCGCCGACATCTTCGGGGGAGGTTTCTTTACGGACGAGAATGACTTTCTCACCCTTGGCGGCGCGGGCTTCGGCGTCGGCGGCGTTGAAGGCCACGCGACCGGAAGCAGCGCCTGGGACGGCGTCGATGCCCGTGGCCAGCTTGGTGAGGGTCTTGCGATCAAGCTTCGGATCGATGACCGGATAGAAAAGGCGTTCGATGTCTTCCGGAGTGATACGGGCGATCGCTTCTTCCTTGGTCAGGAGTTTTTCGTTGACCATATCGACGGCGATCTTGAAGGTGGCCACCGGCGAACGCTTGCCGGACCGGCACTGCAGCATATAGAGCTTCTCGTCCTCGACGGTGAATTCGAGGTCCTGCATGTCCTTGTAGTGCTTCTCGAGCTGCTTGCGGACGGCACACAGTTCTTTGTAGGCCTTGGGCAACTTGTCATCGAGGGTGGAGAGCTTCAGCGGGGTACGGATGCCGGCCACGACGTCTTCGCCCTGGGCGTTGATGAGGTAGTCGCCGTAAAAGGTGTTCTCGCCGGTGTTCGGGTCGCGGGTGAAGCAGACGCCGGTGCCCGACTTGTCGCCCTTGTTGCCGTAGACCATCGTCTGAACGTTGACGCCCGTGCCCTTGAGCTCGGTGATCTTTTCCACGCGGCGATAGGTCTGGGCCTTGTCGGCTTCCCAGCTGCCGAAGACGGCCATGATGGCGCCCCAGAGCTGATCGATCGGATTCTGCGGGAAGTCAGCGCCCTTCTTTTCCTTGTAGAACGCCTTGAACTGTTCGCAGAGTTCCTTGAGGCTCTCGGCGGGGATTTCGGGGTCGGTCTTGACGCCGAGCTTGTGCTTCATGGCGTGAAGGAGGTCTTCCATGGGTTCTTTGGAGAGGCCCATGGCGGTGGTGGAATACATCTGGATGAAGCGGCGATAGGAGTCGTAGGCGAAGCGGGGATTGTCGGTCTTGCCGGCAAGACCCTGCACGGATTTGTCATTGAGACCCAGGTTGAGAATCGTTTCCATCATGCCGGGCATCGAGCGGGCGGCACCGGAGCGGACCGATACGAGCAGCGGGTCGTTGGCATCGCCGAGCTTCTTGCCCATGGCGGCTTCGACCTTGGCGAGATTCTCGAGGACTTCCTTCTTGGTCTGTTCGGAAAGTTTGCGGCCGAGGATGTAGTACTCTTCGCAGCAGGGGATGGAGATGGTGAAGCCCGGGGGGACGGGCAGTCCGGCGGAGGTCATGTCCGCGAGGCCCGCGCCTTTTCCGCCGAGAATCATTTTTCGCTCGCCTTCGGTCTTGGCGACAGCCATGCCTTCGGCTTTGCCGTTACCGAAGAAGTGGACGCGCTTACCGCCGGACTTGGCGGACTTGGGAGCAATTTTTTTGGAAGTTTTCTTAGCCACGAAACAAATCCTCCGTAAAAAAGAGCGCCGCCGGAGGTGGAAGAAGAGGACCGGCAAATGCGCTTGAGGGACCTAAAAACCCGGAAAAACTAGAATCGGAAAGTATAAAGAAAGGGCGAGGAGTGTCAAACGAGAATCGGACGAAATGGTCGTAATAACCGCGACAAATCAGGCGGTTTTGACGTTGGATTACACAATGAAAACAAAGGCGATGGAGATTGCGTGACACAGAAAAATGCATTCCCGAAGCGGGAAGATCGATTCTAAGTAATGGCGTCTAAATCAGTTAGGAATGCCTAGATATGTCGCAAGTCTGCAGTGAGATGTCCCGTTCGTCGTGAGTAACGCCGAATCAGGGGATCGAATGTAGCAGAGAACCGCCATCGGTCTGGCTCATTCAACTGGCGCTAAGAATCGACGAATGAGCCGAGGCGCAGGCATGCCAGTATTTCGAAGACAGAGAAATCGCTGCAATCGCAAGCGGCACCGCGGTTCGTTGATATCGCTGACGGGGCGATTTTATTTCTTCGCGGCGGCTGGGCTCGTTGTGAGGAGCCAGTTTTCGGGAGAACGGTTCTTGGACTGCTCGAGGGTCTTGACGGTATCAGTCTGGCGATGGTCGGTGGCGATCGCGGAGTTATAGCCTAGGCCGACGCCGCCGGAGGCGATGGCTTTGCCGCTGATGTGAACGAGAGTGTCGGCAGTCTTGGGGATGGGGAGCGCCGCGGGCTTGAACTTGGTAGCGTCGAGAGCCCAGGCCAGATCGATGCCGGTCTTCTGGTCCAACTTGTCATGCTTAATGAGCGCGGCGACGAAGAGCAAATCGGAAATGTTTTGCAGGTCGGCAAAGGCGTCGATCTTCTCAGCAAGAGCGGGCATTTTTTCGGTGAATGTCTTGGCGAAACGCTGGGCAGCTTCGGAAGCGCCCTTGGGCTCGAAGTTCTGTGCGCCGCAGTTCACGCGGACACGCGAGCCGCGGATCTCGAAGGCATCGGCATTTTCGGATACCAGGAGGGGTTCGTAAGACGTTTCAAACCAGAGGCGGCTGGCGGCGGCGGCATCATTGACGGCGGACGCCAAGCCGTCGATCGGCGCAGGTTCGGCCCCCATGGAGAGGCTCTTGAGGCGGTAGTCGGCAGCCAGCATGACGAAGGCGGCGCGCGAGTCCTCCGGAACGCCAAAGATGCGGACGGTTTGCGGCCCCATGGCTTTCTTCATTTCGGCGATGAGCTTCTCACGCGGACCGTTGCCGAATTTCTTGACGACATCATCGGAAGTTTTTTGCGTGTTGGGGAGGGAGTCGAGGGAGCAGCCAAAGAAATCGGATTTGGCTGAGGAGACGGCACGGAGAACTACGACGAGGTCCTCAAGTTGGAGGATCGGGTGGCCGGTGGATTTGCCGACGGGGGTCAGCGGATTGGTTGCATCAATAGCTTCGGAAGGTCCTGCAAGGATGATATCTTTCTGCTCAGGATAGAGATAGACGAAGCGAATGCGGGTGAGGCCGCCGAGATACTTGAGATTCTCGGGAATGGGCTGTTTCTGTTCGACGTTGGCGCGAAGTGCATCGAGGGCGCGGGGAAGCGAGACAAAGGCGAGGCCCTGCGTCTGGTTGGCACTACGGGCCGCGGCGCGTTTGGCCGCCAGTGTTGCATCTTCGTGTCGGGCACTAAGGGCGCCATTTTCGGAAAGCCCGACACCATTGATTACCGGATTGACAAGAATCTGGGAGAAAGCGAGGTTGCATGAGCCGAGAATGAGGGATGCAAACAGCAGATTGCGAAGCATGTTCATAGATACCTCTCGTTCCCGTGCCATCAAACTTTCATGCCCGATACAACACGGGCATGGACCACCGTTGATACGATACCGCACGGTTGGATAAAAGCGAAACTAATAACGGCTCGCAGCGCGGCACGTGGGACGGCCTGGAGAGCGGCAAATGACGGGCGACGCTTGGGACGGCGGGTTGGCGGTATGATGGTAAGCGTGGAATAATGGAGCGTACGCATGCGAAAAGCGTTGTGGCGACGGTGGATGGCGATGGGCGCGGGAGTGGTTTGCTTAGGTGCGGGGATAGTGTGGGGGCAAGCGAGTGGTTCCAAGCCAGGGATAGTGTTGCGTATAGGGGCCGAGACCACGCCGGCTGGAACGACGATGAGGGCGGCAACCTCCGGCAGGCCCGAGAACAAATCGCCATCAGCAACCGCTCCGGCAACTACGCGAGCAGTTCCCGGTGAACCACCGGCGACGACGCGCAAATCACTAACCGTCCGCGGCGCACCTTTCGTGCAGACCGGTCCCATCAAAGTCATAGGAAACCTGCTGGATCCTGAACATGGCCTGATGCCCAAGGATTACGATGGGGAAGGCGGGCGGTGCGATACGTTGTTTCGCACGGACTTTGGATATGACGTGACGCCGGTGACCGTGAGGCGGACGGACGAGAGGTTTGTGGGAACGATGAAGTGTTCCGGGCCGTGGACACGGATCACGCTAACCCTCACCTTGTGGTTGCCGGCGCATCCTGCGCTATACCTGCTGGACCATGAGGAGACGCATCGGGAGGTCTCCGAGCGTGTTTACGCAGAGGGAATCGTTCCAATGGCGGCGGTGTTGAAGGCCATGGAGGGAAAGATCTATACGGCAGCCGGGAAGACGGAAGCCGAAGCGCGCGAAGCGGCCAAGCAAGCGCCGATCAACGAGTTCAACGACGCTTCTGGTCGGCTGTTTGGCGGGCGGGCAAGGCGAATCAACGTGCGCTTCGATACGGTGACGAGGCACGGGATCTTCGTGCGGAAGCCAAATCGGGAATTGATGGAAGATCTATTCAAAGAGGATGCGAAGGGCGAGGCGGACACGGCGACCCAGGAAGGAAAGTAGACCGTCGACGGGGCGGGTGTGGATTCCACGAACATGATGCGAAGGCGCCACGAAAAGAAACGGGGCCTTCGATTTGGAGATCGAAGGCCCCGGTAGAATTCTTGACACGCTGAAACGCGAACGTCGAATCTATTCTCTATTTAGTCGATTTTGACTTCTTTGCCAGCGTCCGCGGAGCGGTAGACGCCGTCGAGGATTTTCTGGACGGCCAAGCCGGCTTCACCGGGGGCGGTGAGCGGGGTGTGCTTGGTGCAGCCGTCGATCCAATTACGGAGCTTGGTGAAGAACATCATATTGAAATCGCCACTGGGAACGAAGGCGGGGGAGCAATTGACCATGGTGCCGGCGCGATCGGTGAAGATCGAGGCGGTTTCCCAGCGGGCGCCGCCCTTGTCGCCGACCATGGTGAAATCCCAGATGTCTTTTTCGATGTGACCAGCGAAGGACGCCTCGATCTGCATGATGGCGCCGTTTTCGAAACGGATCTGTCCGATGGCGAGATCTTCGACGGTGTAGGTTTTCCAATCCCAACCGGGCCACTGGCTGACGACCTGGGAGGGTTTGTTGCCCATGTAGGTCCAGGTGTTGCCGGAGGCGGCGATGGGCCTGGGAGCACCCATGGCGTAGTGGGCCATTTCGATCACGTGTACGCCGATGTCGATCATCGGTCCGCCGCCCTGGAGCTCTTTCTGGCCGAAGACGCCCCAGTTGGGGATGCCGCGGCGGCGGAGGGCCTGGCACTTAACGAACTTGATGTCGCCGAGAATGCCTTCATCGACGGCGCGTTTGATGATCTGCGTGTTGGGATGGTAGCGGTACTGGAAGCCGATGACGATCTTCTTCTTGGCCTTCTTGGCGGCGTCGATCATCTTCTGGCATTCCTTGGGGGTCATCGCCATGGGCTTTTCAGTCAGGACATGGCAGCCGGCGTTTGAGGCGGCGATGGCGGCCGGCGCGTGCAGGCCGTTGGGGGTACAGACGGAGACGCCGTCGATTTCGACCTTCTTGAGCATGTCGTCCCACTTGGTGAAGACGTTGGTGCAGCGAGTTTCTTCAGTAAACCAGGCGAGGCGTTCGGCTTTGATGTCGCAGCCGGCGACGATTTCGACATCGGGCATCTTCTGAAGAGCCTTGATGTGCGTGCCGGAGATGCCGCCGCAGCCGATAAAGGCTACGCGGAATTTTTTGCCGGAGAATGATTGTTTGACTTCGCCGCCGAGAGACTCTGTGGAAACGCCAGTATTGGCCATGGAAGGAACCCTCATAAACAGAAACAGTTACGAACAGGCACCGGGAAGCGGGGTATTGTCGGGAGGAGCAGGGAAAACGTCAATGCCACGCCGGGATTAGACACAGGCGTATCTATGGGCCTAAAGTGGGCACATTGCACACTTGTTGGAGCAACGCATGAAACGTTTCGTGATTGCATGGATGATACTGGCGGCCCTGTCGCTACTGGCGGGAGGGTGTTCGAATGTGCCGCAGGACTATGCGCCGCAGAAGGGCGACATGGTATTTCAATCGCTGCCGCATGGCGCAATGGTGGACATGATTGAGGGATCTACAGGAAGTCATTACTCGCACTGCGGCATAGTGGTGGAGAAGAACGGGGCGTGGTATGTGCTGGAGGCGATTGGCCCGGTGCAGGAAATATCGCTTGATGCGTGGATCGGCCATGGACGGGGGAACGCCTTTGCGGTGTACCGATTGAAGCCCCCCTACCGCTCTGCCATCGAACCCATGATCACCGCGGCGAGACGTTACATGGGAAGGCCGTACGACGTGCACTACCAGATGGACGATGAGAGAATTTACTGTTCAGAACTGCTGTACGAGGGATATCTGCAGGCGACCAATACGCCATTGGGAAAAATGGAAAAGGTCAGCGAATTGAATTGGAAGCCCTACGAGGAATTGATGAAGGGGATCGAAGGGGGGCCGGTGCCGCTGGAGCGGAAATTGATCACTCCGCGGGCGATCACCGAGGCGCCGGAGGTGGAGTTGGTTTACAAGCGTGGATATTGAAGTCCCAAGCGCGCCATCAGTTACTGGCGAGTACGCGTAGGGAAGGTTTATCCGTACGCGGAGGCGGAGTGCCTTCGGGAGCGCGGACGGGGGCGCCGGCAGTGATATCGAGCATGCGTTGGAGACTGACGCGGGCCCAATATTTGGTGTAATTGTCGACGACGATCTGGTTGACGACCTTTCCTTCGCTGAGATTGTCGAGCACCCAGAGGAGGTGCGGGGGATCGATGCGGTACATGGTGGTGCAAAGGCACTGGCACTCGGAAAGGATCAGAATGTGCTTGTCGGAGAATTGCTTGGCGAGGCGGTTGACCATGTGGACTTCCGTGCCGATGGCCCAGCGCGAGCCGGGGGGCGCGGCGGCGATGGTCTTGCCGATAAGGTCGGTGCTGCCGGCCATATCTGCTTTCTGAACGACTTCCCAACGGCATTCGGGATGGACGATTACCTTGATCCCGCCCTGGTCGGCGTATTTGGCGCGGATCTGATCGATGTGCTCGGGGCGGAAAAGCTGGTGAACGGAGCAATGGCCCTTCCAGAGAATGAAGGTGGCGCTGCGGATCTGCTCATCGGTGAGGCCGCCGTTGGGCTGGCGGTAGTCCCAGACGACCATGGAATCGAGCGGAAAGTCCATCTGGTAGGCGGTGTTGCGGCCGAGATGCTGGTCGGGGAAGAAGATGATTTTCGTCGAATTCTGACTTCCGATTTCTGAATTCTGAATTGGATCTTTGCCGAGCGCCCATCTCAGAATCTTTTCGCAATTCGAGCTCGTGCAGACAGCTCCGTTATTTTCGCCGACGAAACTCTTTAGGTCGGCGGCGGAGTTCATGTAGGTGATGGGCATGAGTTTGAAATTGGGGATCTCGCGGCAGGCTTCATGGATGGCGGTCCAGGCGTCCTGGACGTCGTCGAGATTGGCCATGTCAGCCATGGAACAGCCGGCACCCAGGTCCGGGAGGATGACCTGCTGGGTTTCGCTGGTGAGGATGTCGGCGGACTCGGCCATAAAGTGGACGCCGCAGAAGATGACGTACTGAGCGCGGGTGACTTTGGCGGCTTCACGGGAAAGCTGGAAGGAATCGCCGGTGACATCGGCAAAGCGGATGACATCATCCTGCTGATAGTGATGGCCGAGGATGATGAGTTTCTCGCCAAGCTCGGCTTTGCGCGCGGCGATGCGGGCGACCGCTTCATCGGCAGGCATTTCGGTGTATCGGCGGAGGATGGGTTGCTGCCAGTTCATCGTCCGAGCGGCTCCTTTCAAGACATTCAATTGTAGCAAAACTACAGTAGAATGGCAGTGTTGTAACGGCATCAAACGGGCGGAAGGATCGGAAAATGTCACGAAGCAACGCAGCGGCGAATGAATCGCAATACGATGTGCTGGTGATCGGCGGTGGGCCGGCGGGGATTGGGGCGGCAGTGGGCGCGGCACAGATGGGCACGCGGGTGGCGCTGGTCGAACGGCATCCGATCCTCGGCGGGATGGGGACAGCGGCGCTGGTCAATAATTTTTGCGCAGCACATCACGATGGCCAGCGGTTGGTCATTGGCGGGGTATTCGGCAAGTTGCGGCAGCGGCTGATCGGGCGGAAGGCGATTTATGCGACCACGCGGATGGAGCCGTACAACCCGGAAGTGTTCATCGAGGAATCGGCGGCGATGTGCCGCGAGGCGGGAGTGCGGCTGTACCTGGGGGAAACCATTTCCGACGTGACATTTGACGCCGGACGCGATGTCCGCGTGCGGTTAGCCAGCGGCGGGAAGTTGTGCGGCAAGACGCTGGTGGATGCGACAGGCGATGCGCTGGTGGCGTTTCGCGCGGGCGTTCCGTTTACGTTTGGCCGGGCGTCAGATCATGCGGTGATGCCGCTGACGTATTGCTACATGATGGGTCCGATCGACTTGGCGACGGCCAAGCGCGAAACGCCGCAGTTCATGCATCATGATGAGGCAGTGGGCGAGGATTATTACTTTCTGTCGGGGTGGTACCCGGATGTGGACAAGAAAGTAGCGGAAGCGCGGGCGCGGGGCGAACTGCGGATTTCGCGGGATCATATCTCGGCGATTTGCAGCGTGCCGAACATGCCCCAGTATGCAACTGTCAATTTCGGGCGGGTGAACGTCGCGGATCCGACGGACCCGGTGCAGCTTGCGGCGGCCGAGGCGGAGGGAAAACTGCAAGTGCAGGATGGATTGCGTTTCTTCCGCAAATATCTGCCGGGGCTGGAAAATGTGGACCTGGTGCAACTGGCCCGGCAGATCGGAGTGCGAGAGTCGCGGCAGATCGTGGGACAGTACGTACTGACGGGTGAAGATGTGGTGAGCGGGGCTCAGTTTGAGGATGTGATTGCCCAGAGCTGTTACCCGGTGGACATTCACGAGCCGGGCAGCGATCAGACGACGATGAAGCCTGTCGGCGGGGTGGGACACTACGACATTCCGTGGCGGTGCCTGGTGCCCAAGAGCGGGCCGGCGAATCTGATTGTCGGCGGAAGGAGCATCTCGGCGACGAACGAGGCGATGAGTTCGTTCCGCGTATCACCATCGGTGATGGCGCTAGGGGAAGCGGCGGGGGTGACGGCATCACTGGCGGCGCTGCGCGGCTGCGGGATGGCCGATGTGGGTGCGCCCGATGTGCAGAAGCAGTTGCTGGCGACCGGTGGAATCCTGAAATAATTGCACCCGAAGATGAGCGAGGGGCGGTTACAATTCGGACGCCTTGGGAGAGGTGATCCGAAAGGAAGGTGCACATGGGTGGGAAGTTGACGGTGTGCGAGCATCCGCTGATTCAGCAGTCGCTGGGGGAGTTGCGGCGGAAGGAGGCTCTGCCGCTGGAATTTCGGGCGCGGGTGGGTGAATTGGCGCGGTACCTGACGTATGAAGCGGCGCGGGACATGGCGACATGCACGGTGGAAGTCGAGACGCCGCTGACGAAAGCCACGGTGACGCGGATCGACGAGCGGAAGCTGATCCTGGCGCCGATCCTGCGGGCAGGCCTCGCAATGATCGACGGGGCGATGGCGACGTTTCCGCATGCGCAGGTGCGGCACATCGGGATCTTCCGCGATGAGGCGACCTGCCAGCCGGTGGAGTATTACGTGAAACTGCCGGAGCGGCTCGATCCTGAGACACTGGTAATGATCCTCGATCCGATGCTTGCGACCGGTGGCAGCGCGCTGGCGACGATCGAAGCGTTCAAGCGGCGGGGAATAATCCGGATCAAATTTGTGTGCCTGATTGCCGCACCGGAAGGAATCGCGGCGGTGCAAAGCGCGCATCCGGATGTGGCACTGTACGCCGCGGCGGTGGATTCGCATCTCAATGCCCAGAAATACATCGTGCCGGGCCTGGGGGATGCGGGGGACCGGTGCTTTGGAACGGTGTGAGCTCGCAGGTGCGCCATCCGGAATGCAGGTGCGGAAACCAGCGACGCGATTGGGCTGGCGGCATATCGCCATTCGCGTTCATTCTCGGATATACTTCGCGGCATTGAGTTTTCGAGGATGCCATGGCCGAACATGATGCGCTGCAATCGTTGCGGGAGAAGATCGACGAGCTGGACCACCGGATCGTGGAACTGCTCAACGCGCGGGCGCGCATTGTGGTGGACATCGGCAAGGTGAAACATCAGTCGGGCTCGCCAATCTACGCGCCGGATCGCGAAAAGATCGTGCTCGAGCGGATTCGCAAGGCCAATCAGGATGTCGGCGGGCCGTTGCCGAATGCGTGTCTGGAAGCGATTTACCGGGAGTTAATGAGCGGGAGTTTCGCGCTCGAGCGGCCGCTGCGAATTGCGTACCTGGGACCGCAGGGAAGTTTCAGCCACCTGGCCAGCGCCAAGAAGTTCGGCAGTTCGGTCGAGCATGTTCCGGTCGTGGCGATCGAGAGCGTATTTGATGAGGTGGCGCGGGGGCACGCGGATCTGGGCCTGGTGCCGATTGAGAATTCGACGGTGGGCGGGATCGTCGAATCGATGGATGCGTTTTTGGAACATCCGAACGTGACGATCGTGGCCGAGGTATTGATCGCGATCCATTCGCACCTGCTGGCGCGATGTGCGCCGGAAGAGATCAAGGTGATCTACTCGAAGGGCGAAGCGCTGGATCAGTGCCGGCAGTGGCTGAATGCGACTTTCCGCGATGTGCAGCGGTTGCCCGTGGCCAGTTCCAGCAAGGCTGCAGAAATGGCGGCGAAGGAACCGGGCGCCGCGGCGATCGGCAGTTCGCTGGCCGCGGAGGTCTACGATCTCAAGATGCTCTTCGCAAATATCGAGGACAATCCCAATAACGTCACGCGGTTCTTCGTCATCGGCAAGACGGGTAACAACCAGGCGGCCAAACGCACCGGCGACGACAAAACCAGCATCATCTTCACGACATCGCACAAGGCGGGGGCGCTGGTGGACGTGCTGGACGTGTTTCGCCGGTATGGCATCAACCTGACGAATATCGACACGCGGCCCAGCCAGAAGCGGAATTTTGAGTATTACTTCTTCACGGATCTGCTCGGGCATGTCGAGGATGACCCGGTGAAAGAGGCCCTGGTGGAGGCCAAGCAGCATTGCCTGCAACTGGCGGTGCTGGGGAGTTTTCCGCGGGCCACGGAAACGTTGTGATGGAATCCATGAATCCAATCCACGATCCGTTTATACTCCTGCCATGACTCACGGGGCCGATTCCATACATTCCATTGATCCGTCGACGCTGACGCCGGCGATGCGGCAGTATCAGCAGTACAAGGCGCAGTATCCGGATGCGATTCTGTTCTTCCGGATGGGCGACTTTTACGAGTGCTTTTACGAAGATGCACGGACGGTGGCCCGGGTGCTGGGCGTGGCGCTGACGGCACGGAGCAAGGGGGAAAATCCCGTGCCCATGGCGGGGGTGCCCTACCATGCAGTGGATTCATATCTGCATCGCATGATTGCCGCGGGATTCAAGGTGGCAATCTGCGAGCAGATGGAAGATCCCAAGGCTGCCAAGGGATTGATCAAGCGGGAAGTGACGCGGCTGGTGACACCGGGGACGCTCACCGAAGAGGCGATGCTCGATGGGCGGGAGGAGAATTTTATCGCGGCGATGGTGCTTGGCGAGAAACCCGAAGCAGGAAGCAAGAAGCAGGAAGAATCGCAGGCGGCGCTGGCGTGGTGCGAGTTGTCGACGGGAAAACTGATGACGTTTCGGGGGACGTTTGAGGCGTGTGCGGATGAATTGGCGCGGGTGCGGCCGCGGGAACTGCTCTTTGCCGAGGCGGCGGACCATCATCTGCCGGAGTGGGCGACGCAGTTGCGGAATGCACTGGGAATTACGCTATCAGCGCGGCCGGCGTGGCAGTTGGAGAGCCACCACACGCAGAAGATGCTCAAGGATCATTATGGCGTGATGACATTCGCGGGGTTCGGATATGAAGACGATCAGGATGCGGCGCTGCGGGCCGGCGGCGCGATCGTGGCATATCTGCATGAAACACAGAAGGCGGCGCTGGAGCATCTGCGACCGCCACGGGCGTTTGAGCGGCAGAACTATTTGATCATCGACCCCACGAGCCTGCGTTCGCTGGAGGTGCTGCGGACGATCCGAAGCAACGGAATAGACGGTTCTCTGGTCGGGGCGATTGATCGGACATTGACGCCGATGGGATCGCGGCTACTGCGGAACTGGCTGTGCTATCCGCTGCGGGATATCGCGGCGATCCGCCAGCGACAGGATGCCATCGAACAGTTGATGAACGCCGAGCATGCATTGTCGCAGATCCGGCAGGTATTGGGCGATTGCTCCGATGTGGAACGGATCACGGCTCGCATCTGCTGCAGGCGCGGAAGTCCGCGGGATTTGGTGGCATTGGCGCGGTCGCTGGAAACGCTGGTCGGGGCGGCGAAACTGCTGAAATCGCTGGACGAAACATCAACGCACTGGCGGGACCTGCTGGAACTGATGCCGGAGGCGACTGCGATCGCAGGCGAAATCCGTCGGGCGATCCTGGATGAGCCGGCATCACACCTGCGTGATGGCGGCGTGATCCGCGACGGGTTCCATGCGGAACTGGATCGCCTGCGGTCGCTGTCGCACGACAGCCGGACGTTCTTGGCCGAGTACCAGTCGAAGCTGGTGCAGAACACGAGTATTCCGTCGCTCAAGGTGGGATACAACAAGGTCTTCGGCTTCTACATCGAAGTGACCAACACGCACATCGAGAAGATTCCCGCCGAATTTATCCGCAAGCAGACGGTCAAGAATGCCGAACGCTACATCACGCCGGAGCTCAAGCAGTATGAAAGCGATATTCTGACGGCACAGGAACGCAGCAAGGCACTCGAGCAGGAGCTCTTCGAGCAACTACGGCTGGCCCTGGCCCAGCATGTGGAATCGCTGCAGAAACTGGCGTATGCGGGGGCGTCGCTGGATGTATTTTGCGGTCTGGCGCATCTGGCGAGATCGCGTCATTACTGCCGGCCAGAAGTCACGGCGGGACGGGAGCTGTTCATCGTCGACGCTCGACATCCGGTGGTGGAACAGAGCCTGGGTGAGAAGTTCGTGCCGAACGATGTGATGTTTGGAGAGGCGCCAGTAGCCAGCGATCAGTTGCCGGGGGCGATCGATCTGCCCGCTGGAACGCGTCCGGCCGCTACTGCGAAAGCTACGCTGCACCTGATCACCGGGCCAAACATGGCAGGAAAATCGACGTATATCCGGCAGGTGGCGCTGCTGGTGCTAATGGCGCAGGCGGGAAGTTTTATTCCGGCCAAAAGTGCGTCCGTAGGATTGGTCGACCGCATCTTCACCCGCGTTGGCGCCAGCGATGATCTTGCGCAGGGACAGTCGACGTTCATGGTGGAGATGACGGAAACCGCCAACATTTTGCATCATGCGACGGAGAATTCGCTGATCATTCTGGATGAGATCGGCCGGGGAACAAGTACGCTCGACGGGCTGGCGCTGGCCTGGGCGATTGCGGAATATCTTGCCGACACGACCAAAGCTCGCACGCTGTTCGCAACGCATTATCATGAGCTGACCGAGTTGGCCGAGACCAGTGGGGCCGTGGCCAATTTCAATGTGCTGGTGCGGGAGTGGGAGGATCAGGTGGTCTTCATGCATCGCATCGTGCCGGGGCAGGCAGACAAGAGCTACGGCGTGCACGTGGCACGACTTGCCGGAGTGCCGCGGAGCGTGGTGACGCGGGCGCGGCAATTGATGAACCAGTTGGTCGTACACGTCGGCAAGACCGGCGGCCGGGCGCGGGCCGCGAGCACGACAGTGACACCGCAGATCAATATGTTCGATGCGGCGGACCAGCAGGCCCTGAGCCAGTTGCGCGCCCTGGACATGAATCGCATGAGCCCGATGCAGGCCTGGGAAGCTCTGCGGAGCCTGCAGACACTGCTCGATGAGAAAAAGAACCAGCAGCAGCAACAACAGCAATAGCGAATCTTCGCACGCGCGGTCGCGAAATGCATGATCCGATGTGCTTGCCGGTGGGTCCGCCAGCGGCGTATAATCCGCACTTCCATAAGTTGGGCCAAAATGCCGGAGCACATATGAATTCGTTGTTGCCAAGCCTGTCGCTGGCCGCGGCATCTTATAACGAATGGGCGGTCCTTGGACTGCTGTTCGTGATTGCGGCGGGATTTGCGGCAGCGAACGTCGTGCTGTCGACCTCACTGGGACCGAAACGCAAGGGCCTGATCAAGGATGAGCCGTACGAATCGGGTATGAACCCGGTGGGCGACACCAAGCAGCGGTTCAATGTCCGGTTCTATCTGGTCGCGATGATCTTCCTGGTGTTCGACGTCGAAGTACTGTTCCTGATTCCATTCATCACGATCTTTCCGCAATACGATTTTCTGCAGCTGGGTGCCTACGGCATAAAATTTGGCGTCCTCTTCGCCGCCGTGCTCACATTCATGGCCATCATCCTCGTGGCGTACCTTTACGCATGGGGCAAGGGCGTGTTGAAGTGGGACTGAGTCGGCAGTAATCAGTGGTCTGATTTTTGAGAAGAAGAATATGGCGATCGAACCTACAGCGTTACCGGATAACTTCCTGACGCTGAGTCTCAAGCATGTCGTCAATTGGTGCCGACGGTCGAGCGTGTGGCCGTTGCCATTCGCAACGGCGTGCTGCGGAATCGAGCTGATGGCGACGGCCTCAAGCCGGTATGACCTGGCACGGTTCGGCGCTGAAGTGATGCGGTTCAGTCCGCGTCAGGCCGACCTGATGATTGTTGCCGGACGCGTCGGCATCAAGATGATGCCGGTTCTGCAGCGGATCTATCTGCAGATGGCCGAGCCGAAATGGGTCATTTCGATGGGGGCATGTGCGAGCACCGGCGGCGTGTTCGATAACTACGCGACAGTGCAGGGGATCGATCAGTTCATTCCGGTGGATGTGTACGTGCCCGGATGTCCGCCGCGGCCCGAGACGCTGATGGAAGGCATCATGGCGATTCAGAAGATCATCGATGAAAGCGGCATTCCCGACCGCGCCAGGCGGCCACTCAAGATTGCCGTGGAGCCGACGTACCGGCCGGCGCCGCAGCCGCAGGTGCTGCTGGGACCGGGGCTGTCCGGCGCAATGACCAAGTAAATTCGCTTTTCAAAGCAAAAAAAAGAACGGACGCCTGTGACACGTTGCAGGCGTCCGTCGTCCCCATTCCTGAAGCTCTTGCGAGCATTTCCGGGATGTGGTTTTTTCGCTTTATTTCCCAACGATCTCGAGGGGCAGGCTCATCATCGCAATCTTGTTGGTGTTCTTGTCGGTGACACTCATGCGAAGCGTGTACTTGCCGATGGCGAGATTCTCGGGAATGGTGAGTTTCTTGACGAGATAGAAATCGCGGCGTTGATTCATGGAGCGGTCCTCGATTTCCTCGGGGTTCGGCCGCCAGACAAGGAGGCCGTCCTCGGTGATGAGCGTTTCCTGTTGGGCCAGACGTGTGGTGAACCAGTTGTCGTCGCCCTTTTGGGTGGCGAAGTTGGCTACTTCGCAATAGATGATGACCGTATGCCGCTTGCCGGCCTCGAATTTGGCATCGACCGCGGAAAAGACGCCATAGGAATCAACGCGACTGGCGAGCACGAGCTTGGGGAGTTGGAGGTCGGCGTCGGCCTCCCATTTCTTGGCCGCGGCCACAAGTGGTGCGGCGCGATCACTGACCGTTGTGCTGGGCGCTGCGGGGGTCATCGTTTGAAGTGCGCTGAGCAGGTCGGTGAAGACCTTCTGGTCCGCGGTTGAAAGATCCTTGGTTTCGGATGTATCCGCGGCCTTGCCTTCGGATGACTCGAGCAAGGCCAGTGCCAGCGCGGTATTTAGCGAGGGCTTGGCGGCGATGCGTTTTCGCAGCGTATCGAGCACCTGGTCGATGGAGGGTTCGCCGGGTTGAACAGAAGCCGTGGGCGAACCGGGCTCGGACAGCGCGGGAGTCGACGCTGTGGCGCTACTCATGGCCAGCGTTGAGGATGTTTCCGTCAGGCGACCCAGTGGCGAAATGACGGCTGTAGACACCTGGCCGTTGCCGACCATGGGCGTGGTTGTTTCGACAGGAGCGGGAGTAGGCGGTTTGGCTGCTGCTGGGGTGACGGCGACTGTGGGGGAAGGTGTTGCAGTGACAGGTTTGGATACGGTTGCAGCGGGCGTAGCCGGTTCGGCGGGTTTGACTGGCGAAGGTTCCGGGGCGGGAGCCGCGGTGGCCGGGGTGTTGGTTTGGGCATTGGCCAGAATCACCTGTCCGGGCTTTTTGGCGAGGGCGGCATCGACGTTGGCGGTAAATTCTTCCGCTTTTTTCGCTGTTGCCTGCTGGGGCGTCAATACGACGGGGCGTGAATCCGGTTCGACAATCATCGGCTGCTGGGCGGTGCCGGTGTCGCCGAGGTCGATGAATCCGCAGCCGCCGAGAGCGACCGCCGCAGTGGCGGAGGCGAGGGCCAGAACGCGGCGCTTGAAGAGTTGAGCCGGCAGCATGGGCAGCTTGGCGTTCAATTCAACATTTGCCTGGGGATTTTTTGCAGTCATAACTACTCCATCCTTGGATGCCGGGGGTTCCCATCCTGGGCCGGCGTGACTGTATTCAACTTTTCATTCTAGGCCGTGCAAAACTGCACGACGAACTTTTCCAGATTCATTCGCGGCTCGCCGAGGCTTGTCTTGTTGGCAATGTCCATTTGGAGCATTGCCTGGCTCCAGCAACCGGCACTTTCAGGGCTCCAGCTTCGCGCCACGGAGAGGACTTTTTGGGCCCGTTCCTGCGGCCAAAGCTTGAGCTGGGCGGCGATCGCACCATCGGGGAGGCGTCGCTCGACCAGTTCGCGGGCGCGGAGCACCTGGTTCAGCCAGAAGAAGACCGCGCCTGCCACCGTATATTTGATGTTCGGGTCGAGTTGCCACAATTCATCAATTTTTCTTAATGCGGTTTGCGAATCCTTGGCAGCCAAGGCGTTAATCATGTCCCAAATCTGCTGTTCGTGCTGGAAACCAACGAGGGAATCAACGGCTTTGACCGAGATTGCGGGAGAATCGGGTTCATAAAGAGAGAGTTTGGCCAATTCATTGTCCAATCGCTGGAGATCCGCGCCGATCAGGTCGGCAAGGCGTTCGGTGGCGGCGGCATCGATCGATTTGCCGTAAACTTCGCGGGCCTGGCGGATAATCCAGGGGGGGACCTGGAAATCCTTGATCGGCTGAGCCCAGCGGACCGCTCCGAGCTTGTCGAGGGACTTGTGGATGCGGGTGGTCTTGAGCCAAGTTTCGCAAACCAGCACCAGCACGGCGGTATCGCAGGGTGACTCGATGTAGTTCTCGAGCATTTCGCGGTTGGTCAACTGCGGCCGTTCGCCCCGGACCAAGGGGGCGTCGTCTTCATCGGTTTTCTTGAAAAGGGGATCGGCGGGATCCACGATTACGAGTTTCTTGGGGGCGAACATGGAGCCAGTGCGGCATTCGTCGAGGATGACGGCCATTGTCCCCCCACCGTGTTGCGCCGGGTCAATGCGGATCAGGCCCATTCCGGGATCGCCTTCGCCGAGGGCTGCGACCTGGATTTCCGCGAGGTGTTGGTTGCGTTGGAAGAGATCCTCGCCGGCAACGACCATAACGGGGGAGACGGGTGCGGAAGTTTTGGTGGATTTGGCCATGGGGTAGCGGTTCCCTTTGCTGCTTACTTGCTGCGGGCGGCTTTGACGATGTCGACGAATTGTCTGGCGGTGGCGGTTATGCCGGCCCAGTCGGCTTTGCTGACGGCTTCTTTACTGATGAGGCTGGAGCCTGCGCCGACGGCGACGGCGCCGGCTTTGATCCAGTCGCCGGCGGTTTTGAGATCGACGCCGCCGGTGGGGGTGAGTTTGAGGAACGGCATGGGGGCGAGGATATCTTTGAGGTAGCCGGGGCCAAGGGTGGTGGCAGGGAAGACTTTGACGATGTCGGCGCCGGCGGACCAGGCGGTGAGAATTTCGGTGGGCGTGTAGGCGCCGGGAACGACGACTTTGCCGAGCTTTTTGGCGACTTCGATGACGCGGATGTCGAGGACGGGGGAAAAGACGAATTCGGCGCCGGCGTGGATGGCGGCGGCGGCGGTGGCGGGATCGAGCACGGTGCCGACGCCGACGACGATTTTATCGCCGAAGGTATCGACGAGTTTTTCGATGCCTTTGATGGCCTTGGGGGTGGACATGGTGACTTCGATGCCGATGACGCCGCCATCGAGGAGGGCTTTGGCGATGTCTTGGAGTTGGGTGTCGGACTGGGCGCGGATGACGGCGATGACGCCGCAGTCGGAGAGACGTTGGAGGGCGATTTCTTTTTTCACGATTGAGTTCTCCTGTGAGCAGCGTGGAAGAGGGACACGATACGAAATTCGCGCGGGTTTGGGTAGTTGGCGAGGCGGGGGGAGGGGGGTAGGCGCTGCGAGGGGCGGAGGTTTGCGCACCTGCGCAGATTTTTGGGGGGAGATGCGCAGGGTTTTTTGCGCACCTGCGCAGAGGGGATTTTTCGTTTTGGTTTTGTAAGTTGCGATGGTTCGTGGGGTTGGGTGTGGAGGGGGCTTCTGGGAAGGGAGATGCGCAGGGTTTTTGCGAGAGAGGGGATTGACGACGTAAACGGTCCACAAATGGACACGAATGAGTTGAGTGGTCAGTGGCCAGTGGTCAGTTGCCAGTAGTCGCATTGTGGGCCTTTCTATATACGGGGTGGAGGACCATGTTTGTGCGCACACGCGTTGAGGGAAGAGTCTGTAGGTGTTGGGAGGGGCGGGAGTTAGCGGCCGACAAAATCTTTCGCTTGGGGCGGATGGGGGGTGATATGGTTGCGCACAGATGTGTCTGGGCAGGGAGGGGGAGACGAATTCAGAATTCGGAGTTCAGAGTTCAGAATGACGGGGAGGGAGATGGATGAGTATTTTTGGGGAGGGCAAGCGGCGCGTTTTGGCACCATTTTGGCGCGCTTTTGGAGGTGTTTTGGAGTGTTTTTGATGCGTTTTTGAAGTTTTTGAGTTGATTTTTTCTGGTTTTGGCATGTTTTTGGGGGATCTTGCGACGACTTCACCACGAGGTCACGAAACGCGCGAAGGGACACGAGGAGGACGAGAATTGGCCGCCGATGAAGGCGGATGCAAAGAAGCGACTTTCTTCTCCGCGTGATCTATGTAGTGTTTAGCGGCGATGGCCTTTGGTCGAGACAGAGCCGGTGAGTCCCCTCTAAGTTAAGTCGTTGTCCCCTTTAGGTCATTCTTGAGTGTGATGTGGGCGCGTTCTATACTGCGGGCATGTATCACATTCAGATCAGCGCGAATGTTGAGAGGCCGAAGCGGAAAATGCCGTGGTCTTCGGCGGCATTGGCGATGGGGGGAGTTGCGGTTGCGATGGGCGGGGGAAGCATTCTAGCCGCGTGGTGCCTGGAAAGGTCCACACACGCGATGTCGACCACGGGCACCAACTTTGGCGGACCGCTCGTGCTCCTGCTCTGTGTGGGTATTTTCATGTTAAGTGTGTTGCTGGCGATGTGCGGCATCGTGTTTTCGATCCTGGCGTTCCGACGGAACCGGTCGGATGTCAAAGCGCTGTTGGCGCTGGCGCTCAATATGGTACCGATCGCCTTATGGGCGATTTGCGTGGTGCCATCGATCATTCGTATTTTCTGGTGAATCCAACAGGTTTGCGGTCGCCATTGAAAAAGGGCTATTTTCCTTTTTCTTTCTCCTTTGGCGGGCAGGGAGTACGTGTAGTGGGCGAGGGTGGTGAGCTAATCGTCGTATGGCGGGGATTGTGCCTTCGATCTTCTGGGGGCCACGAATCGTTCATTTCGAAACAAAGAAACTACGATTTTCTTGTCGTTGTCGCTTTTTCTTGCTCACGTGCCTTTTGCCGAAGGAGCAACAGTGTTTTCTGTATCGAATCGGGTTTGGTGCCGTCAAACTCACCGTTCACGTCATTTTCATGGAGGACGGCAAGTATCAACTCGCTATACATAGACATCACAACATGTCGTGAAGCTTCCAGCTCCCCGTCCTTTTCTTGATGGTGAAATATTATGTTCACTTTCTCGTCTGACAACACATGAATTACGGCCTCCCGTTTCGAGTTCTCAGGTAAAGTATTGATTAATCGAATTACGTCCGCGAAGGAGTCGTAATCTGAATACGGTAATCGTTGCATACTGGAGCGCAAGCAGAGAGCCAAGAGGTCACCCCGACGCAAATCGTAGAATATATTCATATCTTCGCTGAACTGTTGAGGCTTGGCACTACTGACGTCCTTAACCGCTCTGTCTAATACCTCGCTGATTGATTTTGAGAGGTATTTTACGGACTCTTTCTCGTTTTCCTTTGGGTGTTCTCCATAGACAATTGAAACGGCAGCCAGTATTAAAAGGCCAACGCCCAGCACCGACTTACCGTTTGAATAATTCGGCCAAATCATGCTTAATCTCCGTTCTTAGTCGTGCTTCGATTGCGGGCATTGGCCGCGAGCGCGACGAATCCGGTCGCGTTTTCCGTTAGGCCACAAGCGTTGTGTCACTTGTCAAACTTCACTGCCAATTCGCGATAGGCTGACAAAGCATTCTGTAGATTCTGCTTTGCCGTGTCATCGTGGGCCTTGGCCAAAGCGGTTTCAAGCCGCGCCTGACCTGGTTTTGCGCCTTCAACTCGATAAATCACCATCACCATCAAGCGTACTCGGGCGTCGTCTTTCTCTGTTGATAGTGTATCAACGATTCCAATCACCGCTGGATCACCAATCCCAGCCAAGGCGTCTACTGCGGGGTGCGATCCCCAGCGAGCAACATCAAACTTTGGATCCATGAATGGTGCCTTAAAATCTATGACCTTTATCAAAGATGCCACGGCCCAACGTGACCGGAGTTTGCCGAGGGTATAAATCAACAGCACTTTGCGATTGTCTGGCGTTTTCACGGCATCGAGTTGAGTCGTTAGGTTCTGCTCCAGAGTGCGGCGATCAGCGATGAGTTTGTTTGCTGCATCAGAAGCCGCCTTATCATCAAGAGCGGCAAAATCAGGCGCAATTGAGGTTGATACTACTTTTTCATCAGCCACTACAAGCGTACATAGTAGTATGCCGACTGCCAAAACCCCTGATGCAATTGATGCTCTCATTTGATTCGACTCCTCATCTGGTGAACGTAAAAGAGATTTCCGATGAGATGAGCGAAGTCTAGCCACGGGTTTGGGAGTACACAATCCAGATGGGAGGGGCGGGCGGGATGCTTCGTTACAGGGTCGATCACCCCGTTGGGGCTGGGCAGGGCTTATTGCTCTTCTCCCGGGGTTCCCGTTGGTCACCCCGGGCTATTGACGTGGGCCCCGTTGGGGCCGAGGGGTGGGATGTTGATTGACGCGTCGGAGGGGTGAGCTACCTTTGTGAAGGCTGATCGGTGCGACTATCGAGGAGGCGGGGGTGGGGCGTCGAGGAGGATGGGGGGCAGGCCCAGGGTGGCGCGGGCGGCGGAGGCGTCGGCGAAGAGGCTGGGGAGGTCGGCGTTGGGGACGAAACGCTGCGTGCCGTTGGCGAAGGCGACGGTGCGGCCGCCGTCGTAGGGAATTTTGTTGTAGAGGATGATGATGCGCGGGGCGACGCTGAAGAGGGCACGAGAGTGGGTCAGGTCCGCGCCGACGTAGCGGTAATCGCAGGCGTCGTCGACGGCGGCGGCGTACGCAGGCCAATCGTATTCCTGGGCGCCATAGGGTATCAGGCGATGACGGGTGGTTCCCGAGGGCATCCTGATGATCATTTCAAAGAGTTCGGGGTTTACCTGCTGAATCTCAGCGGCGGAAAGGGCCGGCGGGAAGGCGCCTTGGCGTGCGCCATGCGATTGGTACTGGGTGACGGCCAGTGCAACGCGGACGATGTAGTCGGAGTCAATCTCGTGATGCCTGGCGTCTTGCTGGGCACGAAAGGCGACCCACACCGATCCGAAAAGTGTCATTATGAAAACGCTCAGGACGATGCCGATGATTGCCAGGGCGCGTGAGCGCGGGGCGGCCGGGGTATCGGATTTATTCAATTGGCGAAGCGCGACGGCGTTCATGGCGAGGCTGCCGACCTGCGCCACGGAGAGCGCGATGGCGGCCCAAACGAACACTGTGCCCCAGATCATGGATGCGATCGCCATGACAATGCCCGCGGCCTGAAGCGCCTTGATTCCGTGCGCGGTGCCGAAGCCCGCCACGAGGCATCCGGCGAGGAAAAGAAGCACACACAATGCGGCCAGTGCGTAGGAGACGATGGTGGATGCCGAAAGGGCCAGGCCGCCTGTGATCCAGGCCATTGGCTTCTTGGGCCCGGGGGGCTTTATGATAGGAGGCGTATTCATGATTCCTTATTCTATTGGCTGCGGCGGGAGAATGTGTAGTGGGCGAGGGGGAGGACCGCGACGTGGCAAGCGGGGCCCAAGGATTGCAATCCCTGGGCTTGGACGATCGAACGGAATTGAATCCGCGGGTCGGTGGGCAGGTTCATGTGTGGCGAGATAGAGGAATGAGTGTGGGGGCGATGGTGCGGATTCCGTTGGCATGGTCTTGGCACCGAGATTGTGCCAAGACCATGGCACCCGGCGTCGGCGGGCTTTAGTTAGGGAGGGGGCAGCGGGCGAGGACGCGCTCGAGGAGGGCGCGGCGGCGGGTGGGGTAGGGGGAGGTGCCGCGGAGGTTGCGGGAGAGGAGGCGGGCGCAGGCGGGGGCGACGTATTCGAGTTCGGTTTGGGCTTCGGCCAGGGGCATGTCGAGGAGGGCCAGGAGGGTGTAGTAGAAGGGGTAGGTTTTCCAGCGGCCGTCGGGGGTGCGGCGGGAGGTGAGGGTGGAGATGCCGTGACGGAGGCGGTCTTGCTGGTGGTCGAGTCCGCCGGCGAGGAGGTGGCGCCAGAGGCCGACGGAGCATTGGGCGCAGCAGTAGCGGCCGGAGGGTTGGCGGTAGTGGCGATCGTCGTTGGCGACGCGCGAGGCGATGCCGCGGGTGGCGCGGGCGAGGGGTTCGCGGACGGATTTGGCGCGGACGTTGAGGAGGAGGAGTGTGCGGCAGGCTTCTTCGCCGAGGACGTGGGCGATGCAGGCGTGGGAGGAGAGTTTTTCGCCCGTGAAGAGGCGGACTTTGTGCTCGAAATCATGCGGGGTAGGGGCGGGCATGCCGGCGTAGGAGCCGTGGGTTTCGATGCGCGAGGCGAGGAAGGCGGCGAGTTCTTTGCGGTCGGTGAGGGGGATGGTGCGGTTTGCAAAGTGAGCGGCGTTGAAGGCGTCGAGGGTGGCGGCGAGGCTGGTGGGGTGGATGAGGTGCATGGTGGACTCCTGGAGAAAGCTACGACGAAATTCGAGTGACGTATTAAATTCTAATGACGCTAGGGCCAATGACGCAATGGCCAATGACGCAATGACCAATGACCAATGACGCAAGGGCATGGTGGGTGTATTCAGTTAGATATGTTGTTAGCAGTCGAGGGGGGAGGGGCCGAGGGGTTCGGTCCAAGAGTAGTGGGCGGTGCGGGAGCCGAGGCGCCAGGTGTTGGGGCAGGTGTTGGTGAGCCAGTCGAGGGGTTCGATGCCGCCGGGCTCGCCGCCGGAGAGGGCGAGTTGGAGGGCGTCTTTGAAGGCGATGCGGATTTCGCCGGTGGCGAGGGTGGGATCGACGGAGATGAAGAGCGGGCTGCCGGAGCGGGCGACGAGGTCGAGCCATTGGCGATTTTTATCCCAGGGGGTTTTTTCGGTGTGGGGTGTGCAGTCGGCATCGGCGGCGAAGAAGGTGTTGTGTTGGGGAAGGCGGAAAGCGAGGGTGTTGACGCCCATGCGGCGGGTGCGTTCCCAGACGCGGCCGGAGGTGTCGTCGCCGGTGCGTTGGATTTCGAAGAGCCCCGCGCCGAGGTGGCCGATGGTGTTGCAGCCGAGGAGGTAGGCGTCGGAGGCGGCGTCGCGGAGGGTGCGGTAGAGGCGGAGGATGATTTCGGCATTGGTGAGGGAGGTGTCGCGGTAGCGCCATTGGCCGCGGCCGGGGCTGGCGCCCATTTGGAAGCCCCACTGGCCGAAGGCGTCATAGGTGGAGAAATCGTGTTTGATGAGTTCGTAACCCCAGTGGCGGAGCCGGGCGATGTCATCGGCGATGCAGGCGAGATTTTCGGGGAGGGAAAGATCGAGGGGAGATTCGGTTTCGCCGCCGGTGTAGCCGGGGCGGAGGCGTGCGGGATTGTCGACGGTGGTGAGGGCGGTGGGCCGGATCCAGATGCCGGGGCGTACGCCAAGGGCTTTGATGCGTGCGGCGAGGGCGGGCATATCGGGGAAGGTGTCTGGGCGGCCGGCGGTCCAGGGTCCGCCGGGGCAGACGCTGCCGGGGGACCAGCCGGCATCGATGGTGCAGAAGGGTCGATTGGGATGAGAGCCGGCGAGTTCGGCGAGGAAGGCGGCGTCGCGCTGGATGGTTTGGGCCTCGAAGCCTTCGCCGTAGGCGTAGTACCAATTGTTATTTCCGGCGACGGGAGCGCGGGGGAGGCGGGGGTTAGGGCACATGATTTGGCAGAACCGGCGAGCGACGGAGAAGGGGGATTCGCCGGGCCGTCCGCGGGTGGAGACGACGGTGGCGGCGTGGAGTTCGCGCGTGCCGAGGTCGACGGAGCCGGTGCCGTTGCGTAGATCGAGCCAGAGGGAGATGCCTTGGTCGTCGACGGTCCAGAAGCAGAGGGCATTGGGTTGGACTTTGACGCCGAGGCCGACGGTTTCGGCGCGGGCGGGGTCATGAGCGAGGAAGTACCAGGGGAGGACGCGCTGGGGTTGGAGGTGGCGCCATTGGAGGTCGCCGTAGCCGCGTTCCCAGTGGTCGCCGAGATAGAGGGCGGAGGAGGGGAATTGGTGGGGCCAGCGGAGGACGACGCGGGAGAGGGGCTGCGCGGGCGAGGCGACGAAGATGGCGAGCTGGTTGGGGGCGCGTTCGAGGCGTATGTGGGTGGGGCTGGTGGGGGATGAGTGGATGCCGTCCGCGCTCATTACCGCGATTTTTGGCGACTGCAGATCGTCGAATTGAAGCATGGTTCAGGTTCCTGTGTGCCGGGGGGGGCTTGGGCGTGGTGAGGTGATCGGCGAGGCGGGACTCGCGGGTTTTGCCGGCGGGGTCGGACTGGATGATGTGGCCGGACTCGAGGTGGAGGCAGGTGAGGTAGCGGCCGGCATGGATGCCGGTGTCGAGGCAGACGGCGTGGCCGATGTTGCGCGGGAGTCCGGAGCGTTGTGGGGTGTGGCCGCAGATGAGGATTTTACCGAAGCGGTGGGGAGCGGGATCGTTGAAGCGTTGCCAGCGGAGGGTGTAGGGGGTTTGCTGGTCAAGGGTGAGGGTGGGATCAGCGGAGGCGTGGACGAAGAGGTGGGTATCGTTTTCGTAGTAAGGGAGGCAGGTATGTTCGAAGAAGAGCCAGTGGTCGATGGGGATATCGTCGAGGGTGGCGTTTTCGCCGGCATAGGATTCGAGGGCTTCGCGGCCGCCGTTGCGGATCCAGCCGCGCATGAAGCGGGGATCGGTGCGGGCGTTGAGGAGGAGTTCCTCGTGGTTGCCGAGGAGGGGGACAAGTCGGCAGCGGGATTGGAGATCGACGAGGCGGGAGACGACGCCGGCGGAGTCGGGGCCGCGGTCGATGTAATCGCCGAGGGTGATGACGGTGTCGGATTTGCGGAGGGAAAAAGAGGCGAGGATCGCGTCGAGAGCGACGAGATGCCCGTGAATATCACCGATTACGAAGGTGCTGGCCATGGGAGGATTATACGGGGAGGGGGCGGAAAGTTGAGCACGAGGCGGGAAGGAATGGGAGGTGCGTCCTGTGGGGGATTGTCTTGACAGTGCACGAGGCGCGTGATACGGTTCGGGCGCGCGAATATCCTATGATGTTGGTGCGTAGCTCCTGATGTGATAAACATTTCCATAATCTTTGATGTGGAGCAGATCGATGCAATTTCGGCGGCGGTGGATAGCGGCGGTGATGCTGATGGCGGCTGGGATGGCGGTGGGAGCACAGGCGCTTCCGGCGTCAGCGGTCGGGGTGAACCTGGCGCAGGCCGCGCATGATTTGGAAACGCTGAAGCCGGAGCAGGCGCCGAGCATCAAGGATGACATTGTGAAGGGGGCCAAGGGGTTGGAAGTTGCAGCGCTAAATGACTACGCGAAGGCCGTGTGCGAGGCGATGGAGCCGCTGCTTGCGAGCAAGAAGCAGAGCACGGCGATCAATGCGATGATGGCGATCGTGGAATTGAAGGCGCTGGATACGGACGCGACGCTGGAGCGTGCGGTAGGCAATGCGAACCCGGCGGTACGGTACTGGGCGGTGAAGGGGTTGGGGGCGGACGGGATCATGCCGCGAGTGAGGGATGTGGGCGGTGGGACGCTGGGGAATGCGGTGGCGGCGTTGAACAAGCAAATGAAGGTGGAGACGAGCATCATCATACAGATGCAGATCATTAAGGCGCTGGTGTCGGCGGAAGACACGGCGGCGCTGGCGGAAGGGTTGAGTTCGCTGTCGGAGAAGTGGGTGGACGCGGCGCCGGATACGACGATGCTGGCCACGGCGACGGCGGGGATCGACAAACTGAAAGAACTGGTTTCAGGCAAGAAGCTGAATGAAAAAGTGGAGTTGGCGGCGCTGACGGCGATGGGGCATCTGATGAGCCTGGCGGCGCAGCACGAGTTGGCCAAGACGACGAATGATGGACCGGTGCCGGCGGCGGATCATGCGGCGCTGGTGCTGTTGATGAAGTCGGGCGCGGCGATGGGCGCGGAAATCGCGAAGGTGGAGTTGAAGCCGACGTTTGGGTTCCGGGAAGTGCCGAAGGAATCGATGGAGATCGATCAGTTGTATCTGATGGTGAACGACCTGGCGGGTTCGCCGAATGTGCCGGGGGATCTGCAGAAGTCGTTCCCGAAAGTGGCACTGCCACCGGCGATCAAGTCGAACAAGTGATGGCGATAGCGCATGACGATAAAGGCAGGAGCGGGGCTTCTGCCTTTTTTGTTGCGCGCGGGAGGTGAGGTGACGGAGAGCGGGCGTCGGGTTTCGGGTATGCTGGGCGGCGAATGGGGAGGGTTTTCGTGTGGAAGAGGACATTGGGAGCGTATGGACGCGATTGAGATTCAACCTGTGGGGCGGCCGTTCCGGAAGGGCGTGCGTGTGCCGGGGAGCAAGTCGATTACGAACCGGGCGCTGGTGCTGGGTGCGCTAGCGGAGGGGGAATCGACGCTGAGCGGGGTGCTGTTTGCGGATGATACTTGGCAGATGATCCGGGCGCTGGAGGGGCTGGGATATGTGATGAGCGTGGATGAGGCGGGCAAGACGGTGCGGATTGCCGGATGCGGGGAGCGGATTCCGAGTCAGCGGGCGGCGATCACGTGCGGGAATTCCGGGACGACGATCCGGTTTCTGACGGCGATGCTGGCGGCGGGGCAGGGGGAGTTTGAGCTGGACGGCGTGGCGCGGATGCGGCAGCGACCGATCGATCAGTTGGTGGATCAGTTGCGGGCGCTGGGGGCGACGATTGACTATGCGATGGGGGCGGGATTTCCGCCGGTGGTAATCCATGCGGCGGGACTGGCGGGAGGCGGGTGCCGATTTGAGGATGCGAAGAGTTCGCAGTACATCTCGGCGGTGCTGATGGCTTCGCCGTATGCGCGGGAGACGGTGAGCGTGCAGTTGGCGGGGCCGGTGACGAGCGAGCCGTACGTGAACATGACGCTGCGGATGATGGAGCAGTTTGGGGTGGGAGGCGCGGGCGTGCAGGTGCACGATCAGTGCGTGCCGGCGGAGGGGCATGGCGCGGCAGGGGTGAAATCGAAGGTGATCCAGGTGGCGGGTGGACGGTACAAGGCGCGGGAGTATGCGATTGAGCCGGATGCGAGCAATGCGAGTTATTTTTTGGCGGCGGGGGCGATTTGTGCAGGGTCGAGCGTGACGATCGAGGGATTGGGCAAAGGTTCGCTGCAGGGGGATGTGGCGTTTGCGGATGTGCTGCACGCGATGGGGGCGACGCTGGTGTTCGGGAAGGATTTTGTGACGGTGGCGGCGCCGGCGGATGGGAAGTTGCGGGGGATTGAGCTGGATATGAATCACATTCCGGACATGGTGCAGACGCTGGCGGTGGTGGCGCTGTTTGCAGAAGGCCAGACGGTGGTGCGGAATGTGTGGAATCTGCGGGTGAAGGAGACGGATCGGCTGGCGGCGCTGGAGACGGAGTTGAAGAAGCTGGGGGCGGGGGTGGAGACGGGGAAGGACTGGATCAGCATTACCCCCCCACCGGGGAACGTGCTGCGGCCGGCAAGTATTGCGACGTATGATGATCACCGGATGGCGATGGCGTTTGCGGTGGCGGGTCTGCGGGCCAAGGGGGTGAGGATTGAGAATCCGGAGTGCACGGGGAAGACTTATCCGGAGTATTTTGAGGATTTGAAGCGGCTGGCTGAATGAACGGGCAAGAATCGAACCACGACGACACGACGTAAATTAGAGCATCTGCCAAAAGTTTTCCGCGTTATACACTTGCGCAATCGTGAAGAATATGGTGAACTCTGTGCATGGCACGGAGGCCGCCACAACCTCATGCGGAGAATTGCACGCTCGCGGAGC
>Ga0114951_10001164_pt1 | contig 33736 bp, 28 predicted proteins | sample AM7aDNAmetaG_FD_88677 | JGI IMG/M metagenome (GOLD analysis project Ga0114951, IMG submission 88677) | Freshwater microbial communities from Finland to study Microbial Dark Matter (Phase II) - AM7a DNA metaG | ecosystem: Environmental > Aquatic > Freshwater > Lake | place: Finland: Lake Alinen... | reverse complement strand
GCTATTGAAGCGTATCTGTCGGCTTACAACTCAGAAGCTAAACCGTTTGTCTGGACAGCATCGCTGGATTCCATCATGGCAAAACTCAAGAAAGTGAAAGCCATTTACGGGACGCTACACTAGAATAGGCGCCACACGATGGCATCGGAACCAACATTCGGCGCGATTTTGCGGAACCGCGACTTTCTGAAACTCTACGTCGGCCAGCTCGGCAGCGGCATCGGCGACCGGTTGCATCAGATGGCGCTGCTCGGCGTGATTCTCCAGGCGTGCGGCATCGCCAACGTGACGGAAACGGCGCGGCTGATTTTTTTCGCCACGCTGCCGGTGCTGATCTTCAGCCTGCTGGCGGTGGCGTGGACGGACCGGTGGAGCCGCAAGCGGACGATGGTGGCGGCGGATTTGCTGCGCGCGGGTTTCGCGTTTACGATTCCGCTGATCCGCCATTTCGATCCGTCGGTGCACGCGCTCTACGGCGTGGTGTTCGTGATGGGCACGCTGGCGACGTTTCACGGGCCGGCGCGGCTGGCGGCCATGCCGCGGATCGCGGAGCCGCGGTTGTTGATGGCGGCCAACTCGCTCTCCAACTCCAGCGGCGCCGTCGCCGGTCTGCTGGCGATTCCGGTGGCGGGATATCTCGTGCAGGTGCTCGGCCCCAATCCATGTTTCGTGATTGACGGTTTCACGTTTCTGTTCAGCGGCGTGTTGATCGCGCTGATCGCGCGGAGCCTGCGGCCGGAGAAGGACGTGGGGCGTGGAGCGTCAAGCGTGGAGCGTGAGGAGCCGGGCGCTTCGACGCCCGACGCTCGACGCTCGACGCTCCGCGACATAAAGGCCGGCGTGGATTACACGCTGGCGCATCGCGAGGCGCTGCCGCTGGTGTTGTCGGGCGGTTTGTTCGCGCTGGTGAGCGGCCTGTTGCTGGTGGAGTTGCTGGCGTTTGCGACGGCGCAATTGCGGCTGGCGGAATTCGGCGTGGGTCTGCTGGTCGCCGCCGGCGGGCTTGGAATGGCGGCGGGATTGTTGCTGGTAAGCCAGTCACCATCGCTGCGGCGTCGGGCCTCGCTGCCTTATCTGGCGTTGATCGGGATGGGCTGCTGCATCGCGGCAATCACGCTGTCGCTGTCGCCCTGGCTGGTGGCACTGGCGATGGTGGGCGTGGGCGCGGCGGCCGGGATGGCGTCGGTGCCGGCGGACACGCGGCTCCAGGAAATCGTGCCGGATGCGCGCCGCGGCGGCGTGTTCAGTGTGAAGCAACTGCTCGCGGCAATGGCGTTTCTCTCCGCGCTGTGGCTGCAATCCGGCACCCACCTGTTGCGCGGATTTTCCCCGTCGGCTGTTTTGGTGGGACTGGGCGCGCTGTGCGCCGCGGGCGGCGTTATGCTTCTATTGCTGCATCGCGCCGCCACGCGGCGAACGGCTTAAAGCGCTTCCTTCAGTTTCTTCCGCGCATCGGCCATCGTTTCCTTGCCGGCTTCGATGGCGGCGTCGAACTGTTCCTTCTTCTCCTTGAGGACTTTTTTGCCCTTATCGAGCACGTCGTCCATAATCTCTTCCGCGTCGTCCTTGAACTCCTCCGCCTTCTTGGCGAGCAGTTTGCGGGTTTCCTTGCCGGATTGCGGCGCGTAGAGCAAGGCGACGCCGGCGCCCACGACGATACCCGCCATGAAAGCCACCAGCACTCCGCCCACGTTGCTGTTTCCGTTTTCTGCCATATCAGTTCTCCTTTTCAGTTGGGACATTTGTGGCCGGCGCGCCGCCCTGGGGCCGGCGCGCGAAGAATTGCAGGAAGCCGAGCATTCCCTGGAAAAAAACCCGCGCGTTGGCGAAACTGCCCGTCACGCCGTTGCGCACGGTGTTCCGCACGAAATCCGCCGTGTTTTCCGCCTTGTCCACCCAGCCGCGCACGTCCCGGACGATCGTGCCGACGGTGTCCAGTTGGTTGAGCGCGCTGCTGGATAGTTTTTGCATCTCGCCGAGCAGTTGCTCGCCCTTTTGCGAAAGCACGCGCAAGTCGGTCGCAATCGAGTCCAGCTTGTCGTTCATCTTTTCCAGCAACTGCCAGAGCTTGACGGCGGCCATGATCGCCACGACCGTCCACAAGACGAGCACGCAAGCGATCACCACGATTGCGATGGCTGCGTATGTAGGCATAAGTTTTTGAAAACCTCCTGTAAATTCTCGCAATACGCTAGCAGATTGCTTCAATCTGCGCAAGCTCAGCACTGCATTTCTTATGAGAAACGTCATCGGCGATCCATCACAGCCGGGCGGCGGCGGCGCGGTCGGCGTTCCGTTGTCCGACGGGCGGCCATCCGTATTTTACGAATGCCAGCGTTGCGCCGCCTGCTGCCGCTGGCCGGGACAGGTACGGCTCACCGGCGCGGAGGTCGCGCGGCTTGCGGTGTTCAAGGGATTGGCGGAGTCCGACTTTATCCAGCGGTTCACGCGGCTGGCGGGCGACCGGCGCGGACTGGCGTTGCAGGAGAAGCCCAACGGCGAGTGTGTGCTGCTCGACGGCGGCCAGTGCGCCGCGCAGCCGGTGAAGCCGCAACAATGCCGCGATTTTCCGAACTTGTGGAACGATGCCGGATTCGAGACAATCTGCCGTGCCATCCCGCGGCCGGTGAGCGACGAAGAACGTCGCCGGCTGGTCGCCCTGGCCACGGGTCGGGAGAAAATTTTATGAACTCAACCTTCGCAAAACTGTTCGCCGCCGCCGCCTCGCTGCCGCTGTCCTGCGCCATCGTCCTCGGCGCGTCCGCGCCGCCGCCCGATATCAACTACGACGAGTCCAAGGTCGGCAGCTACACGCTGCCCGATCCGCTCGTCTGCGCCGACGGCACGAAAGTCACCGACGCCGCGACGTGGCGCGTGAAACGCCGGCCGGAGATTCTGGAGCTGTTCCGCGCCAACATGCACGGCCGCAGCCCGGCGCGACCGGCGGAGATGAAGTTCGAAGTCACGTCGGTGGACAAGCAGGCGCTGGGCGGCAGGGCCACGCGCAAGGAAATCACCGTCCGCTTCGGCCCCGAGCCGGACGCGCCGCCGATGCGCCTCTTGCTCTACGTGCCCAACGCCGCGCCGAAGCCCGTGCCCGCGTTCATCGGCGTGAACTTCGAGGGCAACCACACCATCGCCGCCGATCCGGGCATCACCCTCACCGACCAGTGGACGTGGGACAACAAGACCAAGACCGAAAGCCTCAAGCGGCCCGGCGAGGAGACACGCGGCAAGAGCATCGGCCGCTGGGCGCTGGACAAGGCTTTCGCGCGCGGCTACGCGGTGGCGACGATCCCGCGCGCCGACATTGAGCCGGATTACGCCGAAGGCTGGCGGCACGGCATCCGCGGATATTCCCTGAAAAAATCCGGCCGCACTGAGTTTGCGCCGGACGACTGGGGCGCCATCGGCGCGTGGGCGTGGGGCCTGAGCCGTGCGCTGGATTATTTCGAAACCGACAGCGACATTGACGCCAAGCATGTCGTCGTGATGGGCCACTCGCGGATGGGCAAGACCGCGCTCTGGGCCGGCGCGCAGGACGAACGGTTCGCCATCGTCATCTCCAACGACTCCGGCGAAGGCGGCGCGGCGCTCGCGCGGCGGTGGTTCGGCGAGACCACGGCGGTCATCAACAAAGCGTTCCCGCATTGGTTCTGCGCCAACTTCAAGCAATTCAGCGGCCACGCAGACAAGCTGCCGATGGACCAACATGAACTCGTCGCACTCTCCGCGCCGCGGCCGGTTTACGTCGCGAGCGCCGAGGAAGACCGCTGGGCCGACCCGCGCGGCGAGTTCCTCTCCGCGAAAAACGCCGGGCCGGTCTATCAGCTCTTCGGCAAGGAAGGCGTGGGCGTGGACGAGATGCCCGCCGTCAACCATCCCGTCGGCGACACCGTCGGCTACCACATCCGCACCGGCAAACACGACGTGACCGAGTATGACTGGGAGCAATACCTCCGTTTTGCCGACCGGCATTTCGGGCGCGGGAAGTAGCCCTTCCCCGTAGCCGCCGACGTGAGGAGGTGGAGTTGTCGCAGAAGAGAAACCCATCCGTCTCCTTACGTCGTCGGCTACATTTCGGCCGCGGGAAGCAATTGGTAGTGAACAGGTGGAGCGCGTTCTCCGAACGCGCTTGTTTTTGTGCCGATGGAGAATCGCGTCCGGAGGCTCGTCACGTTTCACGTGAACGCGATCCACCTGTCAAACTATTGCCTGCTCCGCGCGAAACTCTTAATTCTTCACTTCCACCGCTCTTTTCCTGAACCAACCGATTGCGTCACTCCGTTTTGTTCGCGTAGAACACCAGCCGCGCGGCTTTCGGGGCGAGGGGCGCGATCACGATGGTGTTTTCACCGGGCTTGAGATGCGCGGTCACCTCGAGACGGAACGGTTTGCCGATGACGCCGCCGGCATACTGGCCGTTGACCGTGACGGCGGCGGCCTGCTCCGGCGCGGGCAACTCGAGCATCTCCAAATAAACGCGGAATGACGCGGGCCTGAAATTCAGCGGCACATCACATCGGCCGAGGAACGGATCAGCGGCTTTCAGCGGACTGACCGTGACGCCTTTCGCCGGCAACGCGGCCGGCGGCGTCACGGGCGGATTCGGTTGGCGCGTGACGGCAACGATGTTGCCGGCCGGTTGCACCGTCGCGTCGAACCGCGGCAGGCGCGGCGACTTCCCTGGCTGGAAGACCAGCAGCACGCTCTCGTTCGGCTCCAACGTCAACGAAAGCTCGACGGCGTGGTCGCCGACGCGCTGATACGGCACCGATGCAATTTCGTTGCGCACCGCGTCCCAGCATTCCGGCTCGCCGGCGGCGGCGACGCGGAACTTGAAATGCCGCGCCGCGCCCTCGTGGTTCTGGTTGCAGACAAGGAACACGTCGCGCCCGCTTTTGACACGGTGCAGCACGTGGAGCCAGTGATCGGTCGTGCCCTCGAGCACCTCCAGCGTCGGATGAACGCCGCCGTCCCCGGTCAACGACCGCTGCAACTCCTCCGGCGTCGGCGTTTCGCCGAGGAAATACGCGCGTCCGCCGGCGGGGTTGGTGTTGTGCGCGGCCAGCGACAGCTCCGTCGCCTTGCCCCAGATCGCGTCGCGCAGCGCCACGATGTCGGCCGACGTTTTGCCGAGCGTCGCGGACTTCGACGGCAGGAAGCCGTAGCCGACCACGATGCCGCCGCTGTCGAAGAACCTTTTCACCTTCGCCAGCGTCGCGTAGGAAATCACCTCGACCGGCGGCACCACCAGGACCCGATAGCGCTCCTGCCGCAGCACGACCTGCCGGCCGCCCAGATCCGCGTCGCGCTCAAACACGTCCCACGGCAGCCAGTCGCAATCGAACAGCGCGTCCTGCAGGCTCTCGCTGATCTGCTCCGGCGGGATCATTTTGCCGACCTGCCGCGCGTTGCCGCTGAACAGTACCGCCACGGGGCAGACATGCCGGCCGCCCGCGAGCAGCAGGCTCAGCCGGCTCGTGTAATCGGCGAACACCCGGTAGAGCGGCCAGCGCGGCTCGTAGTCGTCCATATAAAAATACGGCGGACAATCCGTGTCGCGCGGCACGCGCGGATTGAACGAGTGCGGAATGAGGAAGTTCACGCCGCTGACCTGCATGTGGTCGGTCCACCATTTCATCTCCGGGTAGGTGAGGTCTTGGCCGCGCGCGCCGAAGATCTCCACCATCGTCACGTCGTCGGCCTTGCCGAAAACGTGCGAGATCGAGCTGGCCAGTTTCGGCGTCTGCCAGCAGGGCGGGTTGCGCGTATCCCGCCTGCCCATGACGAACTGGGTGAACACCGCGTCAATCGCGCCCATGTCGCTATAGCGCTGGAGCCGCATCATGTCGCCCGCGCAGAAATCCGGTTGCAGGTAGAGGCCGCCGTGCTCCATGAAGTGGCCGATGGATTTGACGCGGTGGCGGTGGCACCAGTCGGCCATGCCGCCATACATCGTGCGGCCCCACGTCTCGGCGAACGCGTCGAGATACTGGAACCGCGCCGCCGCCTGTTCCTCGCCGGCCAGCTCGAACTTGTAGGCGACGTAGGCTTTCTTCCAATCCACGCGCCGCTCCAGCAGCACGCGATTCAGTTCCGTGCCCCAGTCGCCGCGCGTCTCCGGCTCGTCGTAAAAAAATCCTTGGATCGTTCTGCCGAAATCGTTTTTGAACGCGTCGTAGTGCGGTTGATAGACCTTCTCAAGAAACCAGTCCACGCACTCCTTGCTCGCGCCGTCCACGCTGAGCTGCTTGCCGCCGCCCTGACCAAGACCCGGCGCGTGCTTGTGCGTGAACTTGATCATCCGCCACTTGCCCGCCGGCACCTTCCAGGTCAACGAGCCTTCTTTGACGAACGGCGCCAGGTCCAGAAGCGAGCTTCCGTCCACCTTTCCGTCGGCCGTCATGCGCGCGGCGACGCTGGCCACATAGTTGTCGCGGTCGTGCCCCTCCACCGAGAGCTCGCTCGGCCCTTCCAGATCGGTCACGGTGGTCACCAACTGTTTCGCCGAGTATTGCGGGATCACCTTGCCGCCGATGCCCTGGCTCGGCCACCACTTCTCGTCGAAGATCCACATCGTCAGGTTGTTCTGCTTCGCCGCAGCCAGACAGATGCCGAGGTCGCGAAACCAGCCGTCGCCGAGCCAGTCGCTGTGCGGGCGCGACTCGGCCGTGAACGTGCCGTTGCCGCCCTCGGCGACCTTCTGGACGAAAAACTCCAGCCGTTCCTTGCTCTCGTCGCCGTGCAGCCAGAACAGCGGCCCTGTCTGCCGCCGCGCCTCCATCGGCAGCTCGCGCCATTGCCGCTCCAGCGCCGTCCAATTCGGCTCGGCCATTGCGACCGCGCCCGCCGCCATCGCCGCGCTTATTCCTCCAAGAAAAAACAACCTCGCCCGGTGTCGCATGATTCCATCTCCTTAGTTGAACGATTCACGGCCATGACATCCCGCTCGCGCGTTGCCCGCGAGGATGCCACCAACCCCGCCCGCCGACAAACCCAAATCCGCCGGTTCCTGCCGGCGGCGGTCGGGCCGGCGAGCGACTGCCGAACAGTTGGCGATTCGACGGCTGGCGGTTCCGGGAGCCTGCCGGACTACAGCCATCGCGCCTTTCCAGTCCGGCTGAAACCCGAAAACCGAAGCCAACGGACCGATATCGGTTTTTCTCAAAAGCCAGAGTTTAATTGATGCAAGATTAGCATTTATAGTGACTTAGGTTTTAGACAACACCATGTCGGAACATCGCGTCGTGTCGTGGGATTGACGAAGCGGCGGCGATGGGTTAATAAAGACCTTTTTTACGCGCCGCGGAATCAGGCGGCGGGGATAGCGAAACATGCAATTGACCGTTCGAGACGTTTGCCAACTTTTGAAAGCGCCGGAAAGCCGGGTGCAGCGCTGGGTCCGCGAGGGCGGCCTGCCGCACCATCGCATTAGCGGACAGGTCCGGTTTAACCGCTCCGAACTGCTGGAATGGGCCACGCAGCACCGGATTGAGATGCCCCCTGAGCTGCTGGCCGCGCCACAAGCACAGGCTGCGGCCCAGCCCGGTCTGGTGGAGGCGTTGGAAGCCGGCGGGGTGTTTCATGGCCTCGCCGCCGCCGACAAGCCTTCGGCGTTGGAGGCGGTGGTCGGGAAGATGCTGCTGCCGCCGGACGTGAACCGCGGGTTTCTGTTGCGGATGCTGCTGGCGCGCGAGGAGCTGCAATCCACCGGCATCGGCGAAGGCGTGGCCATCCCGCACACGCGCAATCCGATCGTGCTGCAGGTGCCGAAGCCGGCGATCACGCTTTGTTTTCTGGCGAAGCCGGTCGAGTTTGATGCGCTCGACGGCAAGCCCGTCCACGCGCTCTTCACGCTGGTGACGGCCGCCGTGCCGACGCATCTGCATTTGCTGGCGCGCATCGCCTACGGGCTGCGCGATCCCGGTTTCAAACAAGCCGTCGCCTCGCAGGCCGGCCGCGACCAGATTCTTGCCGAGGCCCGGCGTGTCGAAGGCGCTCTCACGTCCGCCGCCGCTCGAAAGGAAACGCGGTAGAAAGATGTTCCCCGTTCTATTCGGTCTCGGCATCTGGATGCTGAGCGGACTGGCTGCTTTGTTCGCTCGCCGCTCGCCGCGCACGGCCACGGCCTGCGGCGTCGGCGGCGCGGTGGCCGGAAGCATCGTCGCGCTTGTGCCGGTGCTCGGCGTGCTGGCCGGCGGGCATGTCGAGCCGCTGCGTTGGCCGTGGGCGGTGCCGTGCGGCGAGTTTCACATCGCGCTGGACGCGCTCTCGGCGTGGTTTCTGCTGCCGATTCTCATTCTCTCCGCCGCCGCGGCGGTTTATGGCGGGGAATATCTCTGGCCGTATCGCGAGCGGAAGTCCCTGGGGCCGCCGTGGTTTTTCTACAACGTGCTCGTGGCGAGCATGGCGCTGGTGGTGCTGGTGCGCAACGGCGTGCTGTTTCTCGTGGCGTGGGAAGTGATGGCGCTGTCCTCGTTCTTTCTGGTGACGTTCGAAGACGAGAAGGAAAGTGTGCGCGAGGCGGGCTGGACGTATCTGGTGGCGACGCATCTCGGCACGGCGTTTTTGCTGGCGATGTTCGTGCTGATGGGCCGCGAGGCCGGCTCGCTGGACTTCGACGCGTTCGGCGCGGCGGCCTTCGCGCCCGCGCTCGCCAATCTGCTTTTCGTGCTTGCCGTTGTCGGTTTCGGGACGAAGGCGGGCTTCATGCCGCTGCACGTCTGGCTGCCGGAGGCGCATCCGGCCGCGCCGAGCCACGTCTCGGCGATCATGTCGGGCGTGATGATCAAGACCGGCATTTACGGCCTCATCCGGACGCTGATGATTCTCGGCACGCCGCCCCTGTGGTGGGGCTGGCTGCTGATCGGCATCGGCCTCACATCGGGCATTGTGGGTGTGTTGTTCGCGCTGGCGCAACGCGACCTGAAACGGACGCTGGCTTACTCCAGCGTCGAGAACATCGGCATCATCGCGCTCGGCCTTGGCCTCGGCACGTTGGGCGCGAGCATGCACTCGGGCGCGTTGACGGCGCTCGGCTTCGGCGGCGCGCTGCTGCACGTGCTCAACCACGCGCTCTTCAAGGGCCTGCTCTTCCTCGGGGCCGGCGCGGTCGCGCACGGCACCGGCTCGCGCGACATGGACCGGCTCGGCGGCCTGCTCAAGCGGATGCCGCTGGCCGGCGCGGCGTTTCTCGTGGGCGCGGCGGCCATCTCCGGGCTGCCGCCGTTCAACGGCTTCGTCAGCGAGTTTCTGATCTACTTTGGCGCGTTCAAAGGCGCCGTTTCGCTGCCGGCGTCCGGCGCCGTGCCGATGCTCGCGGTCATCGCCGGCCTGGCGTTGATCGGCGGGCTCGCGGCGGCCTGTTTTACGCGTGCGTTCGGCATGGTTTTTCTGGGCGAGCCGCGCAGCGACGAGGCAAGGCACGCCCACGAGCCGGGACTGGCGATGCGGCTGCCGATGTGGATTCTCGCCGGCGGTTGCGTCCTGGTCGGCATGGGCGCGCCGCTGGTCTGGGGAGTCGTGACGCGGGCGTTTGGCGTGGCCGAGGAATATCGCGCGCTCGCGGCGGAGCCGCTCTCGTGGATCGTCATCGGTTCGGCCCTCTTCCTCGCGCTGGTCGGCGCGCTCGTGGTGTTGCGTCGCGAACTGCTCTCCGGGCGCGTGGTCGGGCAAAGCGCGACGTGGGGTTGCGGCTATGCGCGGCCGACGGCGCGGATCCAATACACCGCCACGTCGTTCTCGCAGCCGATCACGAGCCAGTTCGAATCGTTGCTCGGCACGTGCGCCTCGGTTACGCCGCCGGACGGTTATTTTCCGCGCCACAGTGCGGTGGCATCGGAGACGCTGGACGCCTGCGCCGAAAAAATCTACCGCCCGGCATTCACCCTCCTGGACCGCGCGCTGTCGCGGCTGCGCTGGTTGCAGCACGGCACGGTGCAACTCTACGTGCTCTACATCGCGCTGACATTGCTGGCGCTGCTGGTTTGGAAACTCGGATGACCATGCAACCCGCCACGCTCATTCCGCCGCTGCTCGCCCTTGCGCTCGCGCCGCTGCTGCTCGGCGTCATCAACCGCACCAAGGCGGTTTTCGCCGGACGGCGCGGCCAGCCGCTGCTGCAAACCTATTTCGATATCTGGAAACTGCTGCACAGGGGCGCGGTCTACAGCCGCACGACGACGTGGGTGTTTCGCGCCGGGCCGGTTGTCGGCCTCGCGTGCGCGCTGGTGGCAACGGCGCTCGTGCCGCTCGGCGGCGTGGCGGCGCCGCTCTGGTTTCCGGGCGATTTGTTCCTGCTGGTGTATCTGCTCGCCGTGATGCGGTTCTTCACGGTGTTGGCGGCGCTCGACACCGGCTCCAGCTTCGAGGGCATGGGCGCGAGCCGCGAAGTCTGGTTCTCGGCGCTGGCCGAACCGGCGCTGTTGCTGGCGCTGGTGGCGGTGGCGCGGCCCACGGGCAGCGTGTCGCTGAGCCAGATTCTCGCCGGGCTGACGGCGGACCAGTGGGTGCACGCCGGCATCGGTTTCGCGCTGGTGGTCGGCGCGCTGATCATCGTGCTGCTCGCGGAAAACGCGCGCATCCCGGTGGACGACCCGAACACGCACTTGGAACTGACGATGATTCACGAGGTGATGGTGCTCGATCACAGCGGGCCCGATTTCGCCTTCATCCTTTACGGCGCGGCGCTGAAGCTCTGGGTGCTCGGCGCGGTGCTGGTCGGTGTGATGCTGCCGGTGCACACCGGCAGCGCGTGGCTGGACATGCTGGTCGCGCTGGCCGGCATGTTGGGCCTGGCGGTGATTGTCGGCATCGTCGAGTCGAGCATGGCGCGGCTGCGGCTGTTGCGCGTGCCACAACTGCTCGTGAGCGCGAGCGCGCTGGCGGTGCTGGCGTTGATCCTGGCCATGAGGTGAACCATGAGCGTTGACAGCATTCTCATTCTTGTGGCGTTGACGAACCTGATGCTGCTGGCCTACAGCCGGCTGGGCGCTTCGATCCGCGTGACGGCGGCGCAGGGCATCCTGCTCGGCCTGCTGCCGCTGGTGGCCTCGCCGCACGCCGGCTGGCACGCGGCGCTCATCGCCGTCGGCAGCATGGCGCTCAAGGGCGTCGTGTTTCCACGGCTGATGTTCCGCGCGTTGCGCGAGGCAAAGGTGCAGCGCGAAATCGAGCCGTTCGTCGGCTACAACGTGTCGTTGCTCATCGGCGTCGCCGCGCTTGCCGTTTCGATCTGGATCGGGCAGCAACTGCCGGTGCCGGGCGCGACGATCTCCTCGCTGGTGGTGCCGGTGGCGATGTTTTCGATCCTGGTCGGGCTGTTTCTCATCATCAGCCGCAAGAAGGCGGTCAATCAAGTGCTCGGATTTCTCGTGCTGGAGAACGGCGTTTATACGTTCGGCGTCGGGCTGATCCAGCACACGTCGCTGTTGGTCGAACTCGGCGTGCTCCTGGACGTCTTCGTGGCTGTGTTCGTGATGGGCATCATCATCTTCCACATCAGCCGCGAGTTTGACCACATTGACACGGACGCGCTGTCGTCGCTGAAGGACTGAACATGATTTTCGCGCTTGTTCTCATCCCCACGCTGGCCGGCCTCGCCGCGTTTCTCATCCGGCCGGACGGCCCGCGCCGCGGGCTGTTGATGACGACGGCGGTCGTGCAGGCGGCGCTGACCGTGGCGGCGTGGATCGTGCGGCCGGCGCCGGTGTTCGGCGGCTGGCTGGCGCTCGACGCGCTGGGGTTGCTGTTTCTGGGCATCATCAGCACGCTGTTTCTGGCGGCGGCGTTCTACGCGGTCGGCTACCTGCGGCACGAGGAACACCAGGTCGAGCGGGATTTCGAGGAAGGCTTTCTGTTTGCCAACGCGCCGGAAGCGGTGTTCACCGGCTGCATGTTGTTGTTCCTCGCCTCCATGACGCTGGTGACGGTGAGCCAGCATTTCGGTCTGCTCTGGGTGGCCGTCGAGGCAACGACCCTGGCGAGCGCGTCGCTGATTTATTTCCACCGGCACCATCGTTCGCTGGAGGCGGCGTGGAAGTATTTGCTGATCTGTTCCGTCGGCATCGCGCTGGCGCTGCTCGGAACTTTCTTCCTCGCCGTGTCGAGCGCGCCGGCGGGCGAAGAGGCGATGCCGCTGTTGCTGGGCGATTTGGTGCGGCACGCGCGCGAGTTTCACGCGCCGTGGCTGAAGGCGGCGTTTCTGCTGCTGCTGGTCGGCTATGGCACGAAGATGGGCCTCGCGCCGATGCACACGTGGCTGCCCGACGCGCACAGCGAATCGCCCTCGGTGGTCTCCGCGTTGCTGTCGGGCGCGGTGTTGAACTGCGCGTTCCTCGGCATCCTGCGCGCGTTCCAGGTCTGCGCGGCGGCCGGGCTGGCGGAGTTCGCGCAGGAGTTGCTAGTCGGCTTCGGCCTGTTCTCGATGGCGGTGGCGGCGGTGTTCATCTTCGGCCAGAACGACTACAAGCGGATGCTCGCCTACTCCAGCGTCGAACACATGGGCATCCTCGCGCTCGGCGTCGGCCTCGGCGGCGTGGCGACGTTCGGCGCGATGTTCCACGCCATCAACCACTCGCTGACCAAGGCGATGCTTTTCCTCGTCGCGGGCAACATCCTCGCGGCCTACCGGACGAAAATCTCCGCCAACGTGCGCGGCGTCGCGCGCGTGCTGCCGGTGTCGGGCGCATTGTGGATTGCGGGCTTCCTCGCGATCACCGGCTCGCCGCCGTTCGGCGCGTTCCTGAGCGAGTTCACAATTTTGAGAGGCGCGCTCGAACAACATCGCGCCACTGTTGCCGTCGCCTATCTGGCGTTGCTGGCGGTGATCTTCATCGGCATGGCGACGCCGGTGTTGCGGATGGCGCAGGGCGAGGCGGTCAACGCGCCGCAGGACCGCGGTGGACGCGAGGCGCGGCTGTCGGTCGTGCCGGCGATGGCGCTCGGCGCGGTGGTGCTCCTGCTGGGCCTCTGGATTCCGCAGGGGCTGACTAACGTGTTGCAGGAGGCGGCGCGCGCGCTGTCGAAGGGATTCTGATGGCAACCGACGCGTCACTTCAACTTCACAACGGCCAGTCCGCCGCGCTCGGCGGGCTGCCGACGCTCGGCGTCACGGAATTTCGCGAACGCGTGATCGGCGGCGTGGAACAGGGCGCGCGGCTCGCGGCGTTGTTCGGCGTGCCGCAGGAGGACGGCGCGGTGCGGCTCGTGGCGGTGTTGTCGGACGCCGCGATGTCCAGCCTCGCCGTGTGCTCCACGGAGGTCGCGGACAGTTACCCGGCGCTGACGCCGGACTGCCCGCAGGCGCACTGGTTCGAGCGCGAGATCGCCGAGCAGTGGGGCGTGCGGCCGGAGAATCATCCGTGGCTGAAACCGATCCGTTTCCACCGTTCCTACCGCGCCGGCCACGATGCCTGGGGACGCGACATGAACCTGGCGCTGCTGCCGTCGGTGACGGATTTTTTCCGCGTCGAAGGCGACGAGGTCCATGAAGTGGCGGTCGGGCCGGTCCACGCCGGCGTGATCGAGCCGGGGCATTTCCGTTTCCAATGCCGCGGCGAGCAGGTGTTGCACCTGGAGATTTCGCTCGGCTTCCAGCATCGCGGCGTCGAGCGCGCGATGGTCGGCGGGCCGGACAAGCGCGCCATTCATTACATGGAGACGCTCGCCGGCGACACGACCATCGCTCACGCCACGGCGCATTGCGCGGCAGTCGAGGCGCTGGCCGGCAGCGGCGCGCCGCCGCGGGCGCAAGCGTTGCGGGCGGTGGCGCTGGAACTGGAGCGGCTGGCCAATCACACCGGCGACCTCGGCGCGCTGGCCGGCGATGTCGGCTATCTGCCGACGGCGTCGTTTTGCGGCCGGCTGCGCGGCGATTTTTTGAACCTGACCGCGCTGCTGTGCGGCAGCCGCGTCGGGCGCGGCCTGGTGCGGCCCGGCGGCGTGCAATTCGACGCGGACGACGCGCGAATCGAGCAGTTGCTCAAGCGGCTCGACGCGGCGCTGCGCGACACGACCCTCGCGGTGGACCTGCTCTGGAACACCTCGTCCGTGCGCGCGCGGTTCGAGAACACCGGCGTGATTTCCGAGCGAACGTGCCGCGATCTCGGCCTCGTCGGCGTCCCGGCGCGGGCCTGCGGGCTGGAACGCGACGCACGGCAGGAATTTCCCTCCGGCATCTACCGGTTTTTCCAGATCCCGGTCTCGACGTTTCACACCGGCGACGTTTTCGCGCGCGCCTACGTGCGCTGGCTGGAGATTCAGCGCTCGGCGGCGTTCGTCCGCGACATTCTCAAGGCGCTGCCGGACGGCGCGCTGCGCGCCCAACTGCCGTTGCTTGCGCCGAACAGCTTCGTCGTCACGCTGGCCGAAGGCTGGCGCGGCGAGGTCTGCCACGTCGCGATGACCGACGAGCGCGGCCGGTTCGCGCGCTACAAAGTCGTGGACCCGTCGTTCCACAACTGGATCGGGCTGGCGATGGCGATGCGCGGCCAGCAGATTTCCGATTTCCCGCTGTGCAACAAGAGTTTCAACCTGTCCTACTGCGGACACGATTTGTGAGGACGCCATGCTGAAAGCTTCCTACGCGCGTTTCAAACAAGGCCACCGCACGATTGGCTACCCGGCAAAGCCGCCGGTGCTGCCCGACCGCTTCCGCGGACGGCCCGTGCTCGACCCGGCGAAATGCCAGGCCGGCTGCCGCGACTGCGCCGAGGCGTGCCCGACCGGCGCGATCCGCACCGAGAACGGCAAACCCAGCCTCGATCTCGGCCGCTGCCTGTTCTGCGCCGACTGCGCCGCCGCGTGCCCGGAAAAGGCGCTGAGCTTCACGCAGGACCACCGGCTCGCCGTGCGCGCGCGGCGGGACCTCACGCTGCGCGGGCAGGAACTGCAACTGGCGGAGGCGCTCGATGCGAAAAGCCGCAAACTTTTCGGACGCTCGTTGAAACTGCGGCAGGTCAGTGCCGGCGGCTGCAACGCCTGCGAGGCGGAGGTGAACGTGCTCGGCACGGTGGTGTTCGACCTCGGCCGGTTCGGCATCCAGATGGTCGCCTCGCCGCGCCACGCCGACGGGCTGCTCATCACCGGCCCGGTGCCGGAGAACATGAAGCTCGCGCTCCAGAAAACCTACGAGGCCACGCCCGCGCCGAAACTGGTCATCGCGGTCGGCTCGTGCGCCATCGCCGGTGGCCCCTACATTGACCACGGCGAAGTCCACAACGGCGCCGACGGCATCGTGCCGGTGGACCTCTACATCCCCGGCTGCCCGCCGCATCCGCTGACAACCCTCGACGGCCTGCTGAGATTGCTGGGGCGGCTCAACGAACGGGCTGGGAAAAGGTAGAAAACTATGATGGAGTCTCCCGTCATGCTGCTGACTATCGCTCTTGTAGCGTATGTGGCGGGAATGGCGGGGGCGCTGTTAACCCAGCGCGCCGAGCGGGTGGCGAACGCCCTCGGATTTGGCCTAGCCGCGCTCGGTGGCGCCTGTGGTGTTGTCTTTAGCGTGGTCTCGCTGGCGGCGGGTCAGGCGATGACGAGCGCGCCGGTCACGCTCTGGTCGGGGCCGATTCCCGCCGTGCGGCTGGTCGTTGAGGTGGACGCGCTGTCGTGTTTCTTCGTGCTGATCGTCTCGCTGGTCGGTCTGGCCATTTCGATTTTCTCTTTTGGTTACGCCCGCACCTACTACGGGCGCAAGAATGTCGGCGTGCTGGCGGGTGTCTATAACGCCCTGCTGCTGGTCACGACGCTGGTTTTCATCGCGGGCAACCTTTGGATGTTTCTCATCGCGTGGGAACTGATGGCGTTGCTGGCCTACGCGATGGTGAGCTTTGAACACGAGGACCGCGAGGCGCGCCAGGCGGGCGTGCTCTACTTCATCATGTCGCATTTGGACGCGGCGTGCATCCTGCTCGGGTTCCTGGTGCTGGCGCAGGCGGCGGGGGATTTCAGCTTTGCCAGCCTGCACGGCATCGGGGCGAAACTTTCGCCGCATCAGCGGGACGCCGCATTCCTGCTGTTCCTGTGCGGATTTGGCATCAAGGCGGGCGTCGTGCCGCTGCACATCTGGCTGCCGGTGGCGCATCCGGTGGCGCCGAGCAACATCTCGGCGCTGATGTCCGGGGTGTTCATCAAGACCGGCATCTACGGCCTGGTGCGGGTCTGCTTCGAATTTCTCGGCCCGCCGCCGATGTGGTGGGGCGCCACGATGCTGGCGGCGGGCACCGTGTCGGCGGTGCTGGGAGTGTTGTATGCGCTGATGGAACACGACCTCAAGCGGCTGCTGGCCTATCACAGCATCGAGAACATCGGCATTATTCTCATGGGCCTGGGCGCGGCGCTGATGTTCCTGCACACGGGGCATGAGGTGCTCGCGTCGCTGGCGCTCATCGCCGGCTTGTATCACACCATCAACCACGCCGTGTTCAAGGCGCTGCTCTTCCTCGGCGCGGGCGCGGTGCTGCACGCCACCCACACGCGCAACATGGAGGAAATGGGCGGCCTCGCCAAACGCATGCGCTGGACGTCGCTGTTCTTCCTCGTCGGCGCGGTTGCGATTTCCGCGCTGCCGCCGCTCAACGGCTTCGTCAGCGAGTGGCTCACCTACCAGTCGTTGCTCCAGGGATTCGGCACCACCACCAGTCTCGTCCGGCTCATGTTCCCGTTGGGCGGCGCGATGCTGGCGCTGACGGGCGCGCTGGCGGCAGCGTGTTTTGTGAAGGCGTTTGGCATCACGTTCCTGGCGCAGCCGCGCAGCGACCACGCGCGGAACGCGCACGAAGCCTCGCTGCCGATGCTCGTCGGCCAGGGCGTCCTGGCGGCGGCCTGTGTTTTTCTGGGTTTGTTCCCAACCGTGTTTCTAAAACTTCTCGATCCGGTTACGCAACAACTGGCCGGCCACCAGCTCAGCCAGCAGCTCACCCTCGCCAACGGCCTGGTGCTTGCGGGCGCGACGGCGCAGGGAGGGACCGTTTCGACCCTGGGCATCATGCTGATGGCCGTGTGCCTTCTGCCCGTGCCGTTGGCGCTCTGGGCGGTGTTTGCGCGCCGGGCGCGAACCCGCATTGCGCCGACCTGGGATTGCGGCCAGCGCGGCCTGACGCCGCAGATGGAATACACCGCCACCGGTTTCTCGAAACCGCTGCGCATGATTTTCAAGGCGCTGTTCCGTCCGCGGCGCGAAGTGCAGCGGGAATATGATTTCTCGCCCTACTTCGCCACGACGCTCCGCTTTGAGAGCCACATGGAGGAGGTTTTCCAAACCCGCATCTACCGGCCGGTGATCCTTGGGTTGTTTCGGTTGTCGCGCCGGTTGCGCGCGCTTCAGGCGGGCAGCCTCCAGGCTTACCTCATCTACGTTTTCATCACGCTCGTGGCGCTGCTCCTGTTTGCGTTATGAACCTCGACCTGCTCAACTTCGTGGGGCAAACGCTGGCGCTGCTGCTGCTCGCGCCGCTGTTGAGCGGCTGCATCAAGAACTGGAAGGCCAAGCTGCAGAACCGCCGCGGCCCGCGCCCGTGGCAGGTCTATTTCGACATCGTCAAGTTTCTGCGCAAGGACATGGTCATCTCCGAGCACGCCTCGTGGGTGTTCTCGTTTGCGCCTTACGTGGTCTTCCTGACGGCGCTGCTGGCGGGCCTCATGGTGCCGATGGTCAACGCGCCCGCGCCGTTGCGCCTCTTCGGCGGCGTGCTGGCGGTGGTCGGGTTGCTGGCGCTGGGGCGCTTCTTCCTCGCGCTGGGCGGACTCGACCCGGCCAGCACTTTCGGCGGCATGGGCAGCAGCCGCGAAATGACCATTTCCGCCATCGCCGAGCCGGCCATGATGCTGGCGATTTTCACCGTGGCCATCACCGCCGGTTCCACCGACCTGAGCCAGATCGCCCAAAGCACCCAGAGCGCGACCTGGAAACTCCTGAACCCGGCGCACGTCCTGGCGTTCGCGGCGATGTTCGTCGTGTTGCTGGCGGAGACGGGACGCATCCCCGTGGATAATCCGGCCACGCATCTGGAACTGACGATGATTCACGAGGCGATGCTGCTGGAATACTCGGGCCGCTACCTCGCGCTCATGGAGTGGGGCGCGTCCATCAAGCAACTGGTGCTGATGACGCTGCTGGTGAACGTGTTCTTCCCGGTGGGCCTGGCGGGACCGCAAGCCTCCGTGGCCGCGTTGGGAATCAGTCTGGCGGCTTATCTGGCCAAATTGCTGGCCCTTTCGGCCGTAGTCGTGGTCGTCGAAACCACGAATGCCAAGATGCGGCTGTTCCGCGTGCCGGACCTGCTCAGCACGGCCTTCGTGCTGGCGGCGCTGGCGTTGCTCTCCACCTTCCTGTTTCAGTGACCATGCACCCTCCCTCCACTCTCGAAGTCGGTTCGCAGATCATCCCGCTGATGGCGACGCTGATGCTGGTCGTGCAACTGCTCCTGATCGCCCAGCGCATGCTGCTCACCAGCATCCGGCTTTTCGCCATTCAATCGCTGCTGCTCGCCGGCATCGCCGCGGTCGTGGCGTATTATTACAATGCCGGCCACGTCTATGTCGTCGCGGTGCTGACGCTCGTCGGCAAGGTGATCTTCCTGCCCTGGCTGCTGACCCGCCTGGTGCATCGCATCCAGATCCATCAGGATACCGAGCCGTTGCTCAACGCCCCCACTTCGATGCTGATTTGCGCGGCGCTGACGCTGCTGGGCTACAGCGTCACCCGGCCCTTCACCTCGCTGGAGAAGCTCGGCAACAACACGCTCGCCATCGCCCTGGCGCTTCTGTTGACCGGCTTCTTCCTCATGATCAACCGCCGCAAAGCCCTCACGCAGGTGCTGGCGCTGCTGACGGTGGAAAACGGCGTGATGCTTGCCGCCGTGGCGCTCACCACCTACGGCATGCCGCTGGTGGTCGAGCTGGGCATCTTCTTCGATGTGCTGGTGGCGGTGATGGTGCTGGGCATCCTGGTCTATCGCATCCGCGAGAACTTCGACTCGATGGACACCGGCAAGCTGGATCAGTTGAAAGGCTGACATGCCATGGCACACTCCCATCCTGCTCGCGACGGAGGTTGCTTGATGAAATGCAACAATTATAGGAACGACCCTTTTTTGGTGGGCCAATATTGAAGGGTAGAAAACCATGACCGAACCAGATTTTCTGAAGCACGCTCAGGACGAATTTTGCTTTTTGGTTGAAAGCGGTGGGTTCGCGCAAGTCAGCAGCGAACCGCACCGGGTGCGCTATTCCTCGAACGAGGTAATGGTTGAAGTCAATTACAGCGGACGCGGCGAGGTTGACGTCATGTTCGACGAGAATCCCCCATCGCACCGCTTCCAATTCAGGCTGTTTTTGAAAGCCTATCACCCGGCGGTCGAGACGGCTCTGGGTTACGGAATCGCCAACTCCGAAGACGAAGTTCGCCGTGAGCTGAATCGCTTCGCAGATGCCTTGCAGCGATACGGCAAGCCGCTTTTGGAGCATGACCGTCAGGTCTTTGCGAAGATGAAGGCGTTCAAATTTTAGAAAGTGGTCAGGCATTTTCATGAACGACGACGACCGCAAACTCTTTCTGGCGACGCTGGCCCAAGCCCGTGAGAAAACCGGCTGTCTGGTCCGCACGGACACGGAGGTTGCTTGATGAAATGCAAAAATTATAGGACTGACTCCTTTTTATTTTTTCGGCTAAGCATGGGGAATTGATTATGACACTGGACGAAGCAAAACAAGTATTGAGGGACTCGACTGAGGTCCGTGTAGGCCGTTTGGGTTTTGCCGCTATGGTTCTTTGCAGACCTGAAAATGCGTCCGAAGTTTCATTTGAAGATTTGATCCAGTGTTTGAGGCGAGGAAACAGTTTTGGAAAATGCACCCTCATGGATGAGCTGGCTGCTTTGATTTTGTATTCTCGCACGGGTCGGATAAGAAAACAGGGACACGCTGCTTACGAGGACTTCATTACTAATGCTGATGACTGGTTAGTGTTTCTCAAGAACAATGGATTTGTTAAGGGCTAATTCAAGAAAAAGAACGGGTCAGTCCTATAATCCATGCATTTCAACAAACGATCACCGTGTCCGGATGTCCTGTGTGTGAGTGATATCAGGTTATGCTAACACCCATCCTGTTCGTCCCGCTCGGCGCAGCGCTCCTGTGCCTGTTCGTGCCCTCGCGGCGCGCCATGGCGGCGCTGGGCGTGCTGGCCTTTGCCATCACGCTGGGACTGGGCATCGCGTTGGTGCACGAGGTCCTGGCGCGCGGCGTGGTGAGGGAATGGCACGAATTCCTCTCCGCGGACGCTTTGAGCGCGTGGATGGTGCTGCTGATTTCGGTCGTGTCCCTCGCGACGTCGCTTTACGCCGGACGCTACTTCCAGCGCGACCTGGCGGCGGGCGCGGTCACGCCGGGACGGATGCGCGAATTCTTCGTGCTCACGCCGCTGTTCGGGGCGGGCATGTTCCTGGTGGTGCTGGCCAACAACCTGGGCGTGATGTGGGCGGCGGTCGAGGCCACCGCGCTCTCCTCCGTGTTGCTGGTGGCGCTCTACAATCGCCGCAACTCCCTCGAAGCCGCCTGGAAATACGTCATCCTCGGCAGCCTGGGACTAGCGCTGGCGCTGCTCGGCACCGTGTTCGTCTATGCCGCCGCCTGCAAGAGTTTCCCGGATTCACTGCCCAGTTTCAACTGGTCGTATCTGATGAGCGTGGCGCACCAACTCGACCCGCACCAGCTCAAGCTGGCGTTCGTGTTCGCGCTGGTCGGTTACGGCACGAAGGCCGGGTTCGCGCCCTTGCACACGTGGCTGCCCGACGCGCACAGCGAAGCGCCGTCGCCCACCAGCGCCATGCTGTCGGGCGTGTCGCTCAAGATTGCGCTCTATGCGCTGCTGCGGTTTCACATCCTGACCACGGCGTGCCTCGATGGCAGCCCGGACGCGGGCTTCAGCCGGCACCTGCTGATGGGCTTTGGGCTGTTCTCCATGCTGCTGGCGCCGCCCTTCATCCTGGTGCAGAAGAATCTCAAACGGATGCTCGCGTATTCGAGCCTCGAACACATGGGCTTGATCTGCACCGGCATCGCCCTCAACACCCCGCTGGCCATTTTCGGCGCGCTGCTGCACATGGGCTATCACGCGCTGACCAAGCCGGTGTTGTTCTTCGCGGCGGGTAACATCCATCAGACCTTTCACTCCCTCGAATTCCGCGTCATCGGGCCGGGCGTCGGAAAAATCCTGCCGGTGACGGTGCTGTTGATGGGCATGGCGGCGCTGGCCGCGGTGGGCCTGCCGCCGTTCGGCCTGTTCTTCAGCGAACTGACCATTGTCAGCGGCGGCATCGCGGCCCATCAAATCACTGTCAGCGTCATCATCGTGGTGGCGCTGCTGCTTTCCTTCTGCGGCATTCTCCAACAACTCACCCGCATCCTTCTGGGCGCGCGCAAGCCGGGCGACCCGCCTACCGACGCGCGCCGGATGGATGGCGTGCCGGCAATGGCGCTGTTGCTTGGCAGCCTGCTGCTCTTCAGCGTGTGGGTGCCCGCGCCGTTGCTGGACCTGATGCATCGGGCGGCGGCCATCATCGGAGGCAAGCCATGAACCGCTCGGACGTTTCAAGCGAGTTGCAACCCATCCTCGACGAAGTCACCGGGCGCTTCGAGGGGCGGATCGAATCCTGGCTCGCCCCGCGCCTCAACGAGGTCTATTTCCACGCCCGGATGGAGTTGGTCTCCGGCTTCTGCGCCCACCTCTTTCGCAAGTGGGGTGGCCGTCTGGTCAGTGTGTTTGCCGACGACGCGCGCGCCGGCGCCGGCGTGTTTCACCTCTACTACGTGATGGCGCTCGACGCGGCGCATGGGTTCTTCATCCTGCGCGTGCCGGTCCCGCCCGAGACGCCGGAATTTCTTTCGCTCACCGACGCCATGCCCGCGGTGAACTGGCAGGAGCGCGAAATCCAGGATTTGTTTGGCCTGAAACTGCTCAACCATCCCAACCCGCGCCGTTGCGCCCTGCACGACGATTGGCCGGAAGTCTATCCGCTGCGCAAGGACTTCGACCTGCGAACGGTCCTGCCGCCGTTCCAGGGCGTGCGGCACAAGTTCCGCACGGTCGAGGGCGAAGGCGTCTTCCAGGTGCCGGTCGGGCCGGTCCACGCGGGCATCATCGAGCCGGGTCATTTCCTGTTCAGCGTCGCGGGCGAGCCGGTGCTCTACCTGCAGCTCCGCATGTTTTACGTCCACAAGGGAACGGAGAAACTCTTCGAGAGCATCCCCATCCCGCATGGCGTTCGGTTGGCGGAAAGCATTTCCGGCGACTCCAGCTTCGCGCACGCGACGGCCTTCTGCCATGCGGTCGAGCGTGCCGCCGGGGTCGAGCCGCCGCCGCGGGCGCGCGCGCTGCGCACCGTGTGCCTCGAATTGGAGCGCCTCTACAACCACATCGCCGATGTCGGCGCGATTTGCACCGATGTGGCGTTTGTCACCGCGAACATGCACGCAATGCGGCTCAAGGAGCGCATCCTGCGCGTCAACGAACAACTCACTGGCAACCGCCTGTTGCGCGGCATGGCCTGCGTGGGCGGCGTGCGGTTTGATTTCAATGCCAATCAACTCCACGATCTCCGTCAGCTCGTGAATGAACTGGAGCGTGAGTTCAAGGACCTGATCCAACTGACCAGCAGCAACTCCGGGTTGCTCGATCGTTTGGAAGGCACCGGTGTGCTCACGCCCAAGGTCGCCCGCGACCTCGGCGTGGTGGGCATTGCGGGCCGCGCCTCCGGCTTCGATCACGACCTGCGCCGGGATTTTCCGCACGCCTTTTACGACCAGGTGCAGTTCACCGTCCCCGTTTTCACCGACGGCGACGTGCAGTGCCGGTTCGACGTGCGCCGCGACGAGGTGATCCAGTCCTTTGCCATTCTTCGCCAGACGATGGAGAAGCTGCCCGCCGGGCCGTTGGCCGTGCCGGTGGGCGAGGTGCCGCCCGACCGCGTCGCGCTCGGCTACGTCGAGGGCTGGCGGGGCGAAATTTTTCATTGGATTCACACCGCGCCGGGCAACCGCCTCGCGCGCTGCAAAGTCAAGGACCCGTCGTTGCAGAACTGGCCGGCGCTGTGCGAGGCCATCCTGGGCAACATCATCCCGGATTTCCCGGTGGTGAACAAAAGCTTCAACTTGTCTTATTCGGGAACGGACCGCTGATCATGTTTGAAACCCTTAGCAAGAGTCTGAAGACCGGCATCGTCACGACCGGCTACCCGGACACGCCAGCGGAGGTCTCGCAGCACGCGCGCGGCAAGCCGCAGGTGGATTGGGCCGGCTGGAAGGACGCCCGCCCCGCGGCGGCTGTTTGCCCCACCGCCGCGATTGAATTGCGGGACGAGTCCGGTGTCCGCACGGCTACGCTCGATCTCGGCAAGTGCATCTATTGCGGGTTGTGCGCCGACGCGGACCCGGCCATCCGCATGACCCACGAGCGCGCACTCGCTGCCTGCTCGCGCCAAAATTTGCGGCAGACCGCCCGGTATCGGTTGAACGCCGACGGCACCCAGCAACAGTTGCTGGCAGCGCCCGCCGCGCCGGACGCGACGCCCGAGTCCCTCGAAACCGTTGGCCGGCAACTCCGCGAGCGCATTCAGGCGGTGCTGGGCCGCTCGCTCCACATCCGCGAAGTGGACGCCGGTTCCTGCAACGGCTGCGAAGTTGAAATCCACGGTCTCAACAGCCCGGTCTATGACATCGAGCGGTTCGGCATCCACTTCGTCGCCTCGCCGCGCCACGCCGACATGCTGTTGGTGACCGGGCCGGTGACGCGCAACATGGAGCTGGCCCTGCGCAAAACCTACGACGCCACGCCCGATCCGCGCCTGGTCGTCGCCGTGGGCGCGTGCGGTTGCAGCGGCGGCCTCTTCGGCCGGAACTACGCCACATGCGGCACCGTGGACGCCGTCATCCCGGTGGACCTCTACATTCCCGGCTGCCCGCCGCATCCGCTGGTGATCCTCGAAGGCCTGTTGCGCCTGCTCGGCCAACTGAAAGAGAGGCGGTAACGCGCCGGGCTATGGTTTGCCGCCTGTTGGCATCGGCGCGTATTCTTCGAAGATCGTGTTCGGTTTCTTGTATAAAGCAGTCCAGCCGCCCGCGAGATAGAACTTCCCATGGATCACACCCACCGCGAACATCGCCCTGGGCGAGGGGATTTGATCAACGGTTTTCCACGCGTCGGACGCGGGATCATACACATCCACGGTGGTCACAAACGTTTTGCCAGTGGTGACGCCGCCCAGGACATACAACTGCGTGTCGGTGGCGACGATCACGTGTCCCGCTCGCGAGGTGGGCATGGCCGCGATCGGCGTGCAGACGCCCGCTTTGGGGTCATACACAAAAGCGTCTGCATGAAAATTTCCCCCCTTGGTTTTGGGGTCGGGTGGCGGCGACCATCCACCGGTCAGGTAGATCTTGCCGTTGAATACGCACGCCGCGCCATGGCGGACACCGATGGGCATCTCTCCCTTTTCTGTCCATGTATCCCGGACCGGATCATATTCGATGATTGAGGTGGTGTTGAAATCATCGCGCCGGCCGCCGAGGACATAGATTTTGCCATCGACGACTCCGACAAGCGGCTTCACCCGCCCAAAAGGCATGCTGGCTTTTTGGGTCCAGCAATCACGCGCCGTATCGTAGGCTTCGACAAGGGCGGTCGGAAGCGAGGCAGCCTTGTCGTCCGGGACCTTTCCGGGAGGCGTGACCAGGCCGCCAATCACATAAACAAGCGTTCCCAGTTTTGCCGAAACGACATTGTTTCGGTGTGTCGGCATGGGGGCGAGTGTCCGCCACGTGTCTTGAGCGGGATCGTAGGCCTCGACGGTATCCAAATGGGCATACGCCGAAAAACCGCCGCCGATCACATAGAATTTCCCGTTCACCACTTCTCCGGCGCATCCTCCGCGCGCCGTGGGCAATTCTTTTTTCGTGGTCCATTTCTCGTTTTCCGCGACTGCGTTGTTCCCGCCTGTCATAAGGAACAAGCATGCGGTTACCAGCGAACTTCTTATCCAAACGCCTCTGCTCATGTTTTTCTCCTGTGTTGATGGTTGATGGGTGATATCAAAATTCCAATCCGATGGTGCCGACGACGGTCAAAGGCTGGCCGGGAAACACGCGTGAGTTGGCGAACGACGATTCGTAGTAAATCGTGTCGGCCACGTTCTGGATGTTCAAACGCGCGTTGACGGCCTTGACGACGCATTCCTTCGGCAACTCGCGCCTGTAGAACAGCCCCACGTCAATCCGGGCATACGCGGGAAGTAAAAACGTGTTGTTGTCGTTGCCCGCCTTCTCGCTTTCCGTGAACACGCCGGCGCCGATTCCCAGGTTCTTCAGCGGCCCCTCCTGCAACGTGTATTTGAGCCAGAGGCTGCCGCTGTTCAGCGGCACATTGGCCAGCCGCACCCCGACCGGCAGCGTGTCGGAGCGCAACACCTCCGTGCCGGTGTAGGTGTAATTGGCGATGACCTGCAGCCCCTTGATCAATTCGCCGGCCGTGTCGAATTCAAAACCCTGGCTGCGCAGTTTGCCGCCGTTGATGGAGAAGCCGGGGTTGTTGACGTCGGCAATCGCGACATTTTCCTTGGTCAGTTGATACACGGCGAACGTGGTCAGCACGCGGTCATCGAGCCACTTCAGTTTGAAGCCGGCTTCATACTGAACTCCCGATTCGGGATCCAACAACGCTCCACTGACGGTCCGGCTGCCGGTGCTGGTGGGGACGAAGGATTGACTGACACTCGAATACACCCCCAAATATTTCACCGGCTGGAACAGCAAACCCACCCGGCCGGAGGTTGCCTGGTCGTTTCGAGTCAGAGTCTGGGGAGTGGCTGTGCTGCTGTAATCCGAGGAGTCCACGTCGTCGAATCGCCCGCCCACCAGCAGTTTGAGACAATCATTGGGCAGCATCGAAATTTGATCCTGGAGATACACCCCAACCCAGGTTCGGTCGCTTTCGGTTCTGCCAAGAAAGGAAGTGGCGGGCAGGGGAGATCCATAGACGGGATTGATGATATTGACCGGCGTGTAACTGGCTCGATTCAGGTCAATCGGTTGCGCCCGGTCGCGGTAATCCACGCCGGCCAGCCATTCGTGTTTCGTGGGACCGGCAGTGTATTTCCAGATCACTTCGTTCATCCATTGCAGTTCGTCTTCGGAGAAATCCGACTTGTCATAAAGCCGGGCCACGGTGTTGGCGGCGGTGGTCGTGGCAGACCGGCGAACGCCGTTCAAGTCAATGTCCCAGTGGTGATACAACAACGCGCTGCGCAACGTCAGGTTCTCGTTGGGCTTGAATTCGGCGATGGGGCCAAGAAACAAGTCCTTCTGCTGCTGGCCGGGCAGGCCCGGCTCACCGAGAAAAGTGCTGATCGGAGCCACGGGCTTGCCGGCGGAATTAAACGCCACCCCCTCATCCAATGTCTTGTCCCGTTCTCCGTAGGACAGGTCAAACGTGATTCGCACCGTTTCCACAGGCTGCCAGGTCACGCTCGGGGCGACCCAGTAACGGTTCTCCTCGACGTAATTGCGGAAGGAATCCGTCGTGAGATTTCCGCCGTTGAGCCGGTAGGACACGGTGCCATCCTTGGTCAGCGGGCCGGTGACGTCCACCACGGTTTCGTAGTCGTTGTAGCTGCCGAACGACTGTTCGAGGGTGGCGGAGAACTCGCGTCGCGGTTGTTTGGTCACGACGTTGATCAAACCGCCCGGCTGCACCACGCCGTATTCCATCGAAGCGGGGCCTTTGAGCACCTCCACGCGTTCCAGGTTCGGAAGGTTCATGGCCGAACCGGCCTCGATCAGAAAGCCGTTGTAATACATCTGCGTGGTCTGGAATCCCCGGATGATTCCGCCGTCGTTGCAGCTGTTGTAGGAAATCCCCTTGTTCTGGTGGACGCCACTGACGTTGCGAAGCGCGTCATAGACGGTTTGCGCATCCTGGTCTTCCATGACCTGCTGTGGCACCGTTTGGACGGAAAAGGGCAGATCAAAGACCGGTGTGTCGGTCTTCGCGATCATGGGCGGCCCTTGCACGGCGTAGGACTTGTCCGGTTTCTTCTCGGTCACTTCCTTGCTCGAACTGAGGGAAGCGTCCGGCCCGCTCAAGCTTGCAGGCGCATCGGCGCTCGCTGCCTGCCGTTCGCCGGCAGCCAGCGTGATGGACACCCAGGTGCTGGCAACAATAACCGTCTTCATGAGCCAGCCTCTCGTTCGCTTCATTCCTTGGTCCGACGCTGCGCGCCTGTTTGCCTGCAATATTTCTTTCAGTTCCGCTCTGTTCCAAGCACTTCAAGGGATGTGCCGGCGGTTCCGATTTCGGCGCTCCTTGCTTCACTAGTTAGATGCCGCTCGGGGCAAAAAGTTACTGTGGATTGCCGATGGACTGTGCCGAACTTCACAACAGCGCCGGTGGATTTCTGCGTTCCCGGCTGCCCGCCGCATCCGCTGGTGATCCTCGACGGCCTGCTGCGCCTGCACGGCCAGCTCAAAGAGCGGCGCTGAGCGGCGCAAGCCTCCAGGTTCGCGCAGAGATGCCCCTTGTTCACCATAATTCACCATCCGAAATTCCCCGACCCCTCTCATCCCGCCGTCCAAAACCAGGACTGGCTTGCGCGGCGCAATTCGTGGTAAGGAACTCGGGACATGGAGCAGGCCGGATCACAACCCACACGCGCCGAAACGGAGACACTGCGCCGGTTCGGTCCCGCGCTCTTGGTCGCGCTGGCGTTTCTGCTGCTGCTGCCGGGCAACAACATCCTCCCGCTGATTGACCGCGACGAGCCGCGGTTCGCCCGGGCCACGCAGGAGATGATCGAGCGCGCCGAGTGGGCCGTCCCGTATTTCAACTCCGACCCGGCGATGACCGACGAGGCGCGGTGGAAGGCCATGCGGGCGGGCGCGGGCGCGGAGGCCGTCGGCTACCGCTTCGACAAACCGATCCTGATTTACTGGCTGATGCGGCCCTGCTACGCGCTGCTCGGCGTCAACGAATTCAGCGCGCGGCTGCCGTCGGTGATCGCCTCGGCGCTGCTGGTGTGGCTGACGTTCCACGTCGGCGCGCGATGGTTCTCGGCCCGGGCGGGATTCGCGGCGGGATTCGGGTTGCTGACGTGCCTGCAAATGCTGATCCACGGCCGGCTGGCGGTGGCGGACATGCCGATGGTGCTGTGCGTGCTCGTGGCGCACTTCGCGTTGTTCGAGTTGTTGCGCGCGGATTCGCCGCCCGGCCGGCGGCGGTGGTTCTGGTTGTTTTACGGCGCGCTCGGCGTCGGGTTTCTGGCGAAAGGCCCGGTGGCGTTTGTGACGCCGGTGCTGACGTTGCTGGCGTATCGGTTCGTCTTCTGGCGTCAACCGTTGGCGTGGCGGCGGCTCCGGTTGGGGTGGGGGATTCCGCTGGCGCTGGCGATCGTCGCGGCGTGGGGCATCCCCGCGCTGGTGCGGACGCACGGCCTGTTCTGGAACATCGGCATCGGCGAACACATCGTCGCGCGCGGCCACGAGTCGTTCCAGGGCCACGGCTCCTGGGCGCCGCATTATTATCTGGTCGCCGGACTGTTCAGCCTGTTCCCGTGGATCATGTTCGCGGGCGACGGCGCGCTGGCGGTGCGGCGCAACTGGAGCGCAAAGAATGCGTTTCTGCTTTCGTGGGCGGCCGGTACCTATGTGTTGTTCACCTGCTATCGGACGAAGCTGCCGCATTACGTGCTGCCGGCGTTTCCGGCGCTGTTCCTGATGCTCGGCCAGGCGTTCGACGCGAACGCAGCGCACACGCGGTGGTCGAAACTGTGGTTCTGGATTGTCAGTTCGCTTTTCTGGCTTGTCGGCGGCGCGATCCTGATGTTGGCGCTCGGCGGAGAATTTGAAGGCGCCTTCGTCGCGGTGCGTGTGGGATTATACGGCGCGGCGGCCATTGTGTTTTCGCTCATGTTCCTGGCGCTGCACTGGCACCCGGATCGGCGGGTGGCGGCGATGGTGTTCATGATCATTCTGATCCTAGGCACGCTTGTTTTCGGCTTGAGCCTGCGGCAAATCACACCGGCGGCGCAGTTGCAGGAATTGTTCCGGCAGTTGCCGCGCGAGACCGAGTTCCGCTCCTGCGGTTTCAGCGAGCCGAGCCTGGTTTTCTACAGCGGCCACCCGTGGCAAATCATGGAGGACCCGCAGGAACTCGGCACGTTTTTCGCCAAGCCGGGCCCGCGTCTCGTGGTCTGTCAGGATCGCGAGTGGCGGCTGGGCGATTGTCTCAAGCGATGGTGGGGGCGTCCGGCGGCCGGGTCGGACGGCGGTCTCTCGAAGGAACTGGCGGCGCTGGACGCCAGCGGCTGCCAGCGGCGCAACGTGGAGGGCTTCAACACCGCTCGCGGGAGCTGGGTTCGCCTGCGGGTGTATTACCGGTTCTAGGTGGAATTGTAATTGGTAACTGGTGATTGGTGATTGGAAATTGGTAACTCGTAACTCGTGGTTCGTGGTTCGCAACAGGGATTGGCAATCCGAGTCCCGATTCACCAATTACCAATCACCAATTACCAATTACGGATCACGAGTCCCGATTCCCGACTCCACCCTCGTCCTCGCGCCGGCAGCGGCGCGCGGCAAAGCCCAGCACCGCGCCGTTCAACAATCCCACCCACGCGCCCGTCCACACGTCGGAGGGATAATGCTGGCTCAGGCACATCCGCGACCAGCCGACGCCGCCCGCGCCCAACAGCAGCGGCACGCCGACCGGCGGCAGCGCCACAGCCAGCGCGCCGGCGGTCGCAAACGCCCCCGTCGTGTGGGCCGATGGGAAACTGCAATAGTCGCCGAAGCGCGGCCCATACAAACCGTCCGGCAGGTTGGCGCGAGGCCGCGGCCGGCCCGTGGCGAAACGCACGATGTTCACCTCAATCCCCCCGAGGGTCGCGCCGAGCAGACACGCCAGCGCCGCCGCGCGCCACCGCGGCTGGCGAAACGCCGCGCCGGCCAGCCACAACGCCGCCGTGATGATGAGCGTCCCCGTCCAGTAGTCGCCCCACCAACTGAGCCGTTGCGCGATGCTGTGCCACGGCTCGCGCTGGGTGGCGATCTGTTGGTGCCACGCCTGATCGTGGGGCAGGAGCAGCGCGCAGCCGGCCGCCGCGACGAGCGCCAGCCACGCCAGCGTCGCCCGGCGTTCGCGCGCGATCCGGCCGGCATGAGCCAGCAGGCGTTGGACGTTGCGAAACATGATGCGCGCACGATACCGGCCCGCCCACGGCGAAACAATCGCGAACTTGATTTGACCGCCCGCCGCTGCCAGACTCGCGCCGCTTGAACACCACCGCCGACACCGCGCCGAAAATCAGCGCCTACGTGATCGCCTACAACGACGAGCCGAACATGCGCGCTTGTCTGGAAAGCCTCGCGTGGGCCGATGAGATCATCGTGGTGGATTCCTTCAGCACCGACGCCACCTCCACCATCGCCCGCGAGTTCACCGACAAGGTCTTCCAGCACAAGTTCGAGGCGTTCGGCAAGCTGCGCAACGACGCCGTCGCCCACGCCACGCACGACTGGGTTTTCAGCCTCGACAGCGACGAGCGCGCCACGCCGGAAATCCGCGACGAAATCCGCGCCCTCCTGCGCCGCGGCCCCGACGCCGACGCCTACTTCGTGCCGCGCCGGAATTTCTTCCTCGGCCGCTGGATCAAGCATTGCGGCTGGTATCCCGACTACCGCCAGCCGCAGTTCTTCAACAAGCAGCGGCTGCGCTACCGCGACGGCGACCTCGTCCACGAGAGCTTCGACTGCGCGGGGCGTGTCGGCCACCTGCGCGAGCACGTCATCCAAATCCCCTTCCGCGACATCCGGCAGTTCCTCGGCAAGATGGACCGTTACTCCGACCTCATGGCGCGGCGGATGGTGGAGAAGGGCCGGCGCTTCCACGTCCACCAACTCCTCACCCACCCGGTTTTCACCTTTCTGAAGATGTATGTGCTGCGGCGCGGGTTCCTCGACGGCCTCCAGGGCTTCATCCTCTCCGGCCTCTACGCCTACTACACGTTCATCAAATACGTGCGCCTCTGGGAACAGCAGCGGGTGAAGCAGGATTCGGAGCCGAGCTGAAGCCAGCCGTCAAGAATGGGAGTCGCGGCTGTCGAGTTACACAGCCTCATCTAGTGCGTATTCTTGTTTTTTTCTGCCTGCCTGTTGGCATCTTCAGGGATGGAGTCCGGAATGGTTGCGGGGTTGGTTTTAAGCGTTTTTGTCCCGTCTGCTTGCGGAATAATATAGTCGTCGCCCTTATCTCTGTCATGCACCCAGCAGCCAGGGACCAATGTGAGTCTAAACTGGTTGGTTTCGTTTAGAGAATTTATTTGGTATGAGCTCTCAAGAACAGATATATGCGACACCAGCTTGCCCCGGGGAATGTGCGGCAAGGTTCTTGTTATCCGACTGGGCAGAGCGAACCCTTTCACCGAGCAATACTTGGTAACGCAAAAGTCTATCATCAATTCATCGTGCATACCGTATATACTAAACTCGCGAACCGCGCCCCGCGCCTTGTCGATGACAAGGCGAATACTTCCCCATTTTATGGCATAGTCCGAACCACGGTCATCAACCTCGATATGATGTACATAGGGGTGTTTAACATCAAAATTCAGTGCCCGCCCTATTTGGTAAATCTCTGTGAAGAATTGCGGATAAGTCGGCTCTACAAGAGTGCTGGTGTTTGTGCCGTTACTAATGGATGCCTGACCGGGATATTCAGGTACGTTTCCTGGAAAGAGGCGAGACCCGGGGCGATCCGATATTGGTCGATCCCAATATATCGCATGCATGCCATCCCAACTTGAGCACAGCAATTTCGTTGGCTTTTGGTGTTGAGCGTCCTTGTAAATCATCATCCGTTGGCAGAATTTGTCATCAGGAATGGAAAACACACCCTTTACCGATTCGAAATGCGTTTCGTTTACATTGATTAGTGGCGCATCAAGATCGTATTCAGCATAAATAGTGCGTAACGCCGCGAATTGCTTGAAAAGAAGCCCCAGTGCCTTATCGCGGGACACGTCATCCGCTTTGCAGCACACCGTGCCTAATATGTTGATGGCTGCAAGCAAGCCAATCAGAACAATGGATATCGCTTGTCGTTGGCGAGCAAACGCTGCGCATCTCATATTGACTCTCCAATTATTATATCTTCGTTTGTTTGCGGCGCCATGCAGAGGGTGGGAGCAATCCAGGCACCTGGTTGCCCACTGTTTCCGAGGGTATTTACTTGGATGCCGGCTTCTTTCCGAGCTGGTCTTTTTCCTTGAACTTGAATTGCTGGATGTCGTCTTTGGGGTAAACCGCCGCCGTCACGCTATCCTTGTCGCCGAAGACCACGACGCAATATTTCCACTTGGCCTTGCCTCGCTGGATGTTGGCAGGAATGCCGAAATAAACGGTGTTTTTCTTGCCCGGTTTGAAAACGTCCGGCACGGACTTGGATTGGCCGTCCCCGAACGAGACCGACGTGGGACGCGTGCATTCCAGAACGGGCTCGCGATCCTTGCCGAAGAAATACGCCTTGATCATGGGCTGGTTGGCGCCGATGTCCTCCGTGACTCTCAACGACACCTCCACGCAGGGCGCGCCACGAATCCACGCGTTGTTGATGCACGCGTATTGTTGCCCGGTCTGCATCGAGCTGATTTCGTAGTGCTGCGCAAAGGCTGATGCCGCTGCCATGAGCAACACGAGCATGGTGATTGGAACTTTCATGGTTATCCTCCAGGTTGCTTCTCTATCTTGGCGGGCGTTCTCCCGCCGGAGTGGGATGGTTGGTTCTTCGTTCGATGACAGCGCCATGCAGAGGGCGAAGTCGCTCCCAGGGCTTGGCAGATCGCCGAACAAGGCGCAGGCGTGGAATCAATACTTCTCACTGCTTTCACCTCGGCCGGGATTGTCCTCCTGCGGCTTTGCGGCTGCAAGCGGTTTCTGGCTGTCGTCGGGAGCTATAAGCCTTCGGCTATCAACCGTCAGCCGGAAAACTGAAAGCGGAGAGATGAAGGCTGATAGCCGCCGTTTTTTCTCCGAATAGACCTTTTCGGGGATTGCGCATCGCTGCGCTAGCGCAGTCCATTGGAAAACGCATATTTTGACCTCCGAAAATCATGCGTTTTTGGCTGATTTTTCACTGCGCTAGCGCAGTGATTTTTCTTGCCGAAAAATCCCGGTGTGGCATCTCTACGCCAGTTCTTTGAAAATGGAATAACGGGTTGATGGAGGGATGGAGTATTGAAAGGACAGGCGTCCGTTGGGCTTCGGAGTTCCGCCTTCTTCAGGCAGTTCTTGTTTGCGCCCGGACCGGCTGAAACCGGGACACCAACGGCGGGCGAGTTGATGCTGCCGATTGTAAACTGAAACTGCACTATGGATGGAGAGCCGGTCTATGGAACCCGTCGGACTGCGACGGCGGATGGCGATGGAAAGGGTAGGACGAAGCGTCCCGCTGAGCCGCTACCCCTTCATGGTGCAAACGTCGCGGCTCGCCAAGGACGGCTCGCCCTACCCGGCGCACAGAGGAAGGTCGGAACTTTCCGTGAGCGGCACAATGGCTGATCAATCACTCCGCCGACTTACGTCGGCGGCCTGGAGTTTGGCTATCCCGTTGCGAGGAAAAGGGCGGCCGCGAGAGAGTTGTGAGGTTTTGGGGGTTTCTGGGCTGCTGAAGGGTGAGTCCAGAAGCCGC
>Ga0114951_10001161_pt1 | contig 33784 bp, 27 predicted proteins | sample AM7aDNAmetaG_FD_88677 | JGI IMG/M metagenome (GOLD analysis project Ga0114951, IMG submission 88677) | Freshwater microbial communities from Finland to study Microbial Dark Matter (Phase II) - AM7a DNA metaG | ecosystem: Environmental > Aquatic > Freshwater > Lake | place: Finland: Lake Alinen... | reverse complement strand
GGGCGTTCTCAGCGAGCCACAGCCAGCAGTGGCGGCAGTGGTTGTCGCAGCGGTAGGTGAGGTCGATGCTGCCTTTGAGCGGCAGGCGCGGTAGCTGGGTCTGACGGCGTCGTTCGGCGATGATCGGCCTCCGTGTGAGTAGGGCGCGGGAGCACGGCGCGCGAGCCTCCGGCGCCGCGCCTATCTTCATGGTCGGCAGCGTGGTCGTCAATCCGTCCGCCGCAAGCGGCGACGGTCTCACCTGCGCGGTGGCCAAGCTCTCCGGCGAGGCGCTGCTGGCCACGGGCTACGACTTCACGCGTACCGACCTGGACGTGGTTGCGCTCTGAGCCAGGTAGGCTGGTGTGGACGTCCCTGCGGCGAGGGTCGTGCACCAGGTGCCGAGCGCCAAGGGCTCGTCAGCGTTCTCGTGCCACCGCGCACGCATACTTGGCGAGGAGCCGCGTCGGCCGCACGGGCCAATAGAGCCATTCGAGCCGTTCGGGCAGCCGCACTGCGTCCCAGTCCCCGGGGCCTGGGCGCAGGCCGCGCATGACCAGGTGATCGACTGCGTCGCGCCCGCGGTCTTCACTGCGGACACGCCACCACAGAGTCGCGAGATGATCGCGCGGGCCGGGCCGGCCAGCGTCCGCGTCGCCGGTCACCTCGCGCAGGTAGCGCGCATAGCCGGGCGCGATGGGGTCGCGCGCCAGGCCGCGCAGCACCTCCGCCGGCACGGCAACCGGGAACGGCCGGCAGGCATGCGCGACTCCCACGAGCACACGTCGCAGGCAGCCGAGCTCGCGGGCGCAGTCGCAGAGCTCCGGCCATGCCGCCTTGGGCAGGCGCCCGACTTGCACCGCGACCGCCAGCCGCAGCTCGAGCGGCCGCCACTCGTGCCGCGAAGCGTGCAGAGCGGTGAGCAGAAGCTGGTCGGCCGCGCCGGGGGCGCGCACCGCGCGCCCCAGCACGCGGATCGGGCGCGCCGCCGCCAGCAAGCGGTCCGCGCTCATTTCGCGCGCGCTGTGGCCGACCGTCAGGCGCCAGTGCAGGTCGACCATAGGCTGGCCGTCGCGCCGTCTCAGGTGCACCTCGCCCTCCCTGGCCCCGAGGCGCAGCAGGCGCTCGTTGTAGCTGCCCACGTCCTCGAAGCCATTGTCGAGCAGCACGCGGCGGGCGGCAGCCGCATCACGGGGCCGCACAAGAATGTCGAGGTCGCACGACATGCGCACCGTGGGATCGCCGTACAGGTCCTGGGCAAGCAGCGGCCCTTTGACGGGGAGCGCCTCGATGCCGTGTCGCTCGAATACTTCGAGGATGCGCACGAGCTGGCCGGTCATGCGCAAATTGCGCTGCGCGCTGAGCCGGCGCAGGCGTGCCAGCTCGGCCATGGCCTCCTGAGGCACGCCGGGGGGTCGCGCCTCGGTGAGCCGCGCGGCGAGCAGGCCGAGGAGCCCTTCGCGTCCGGCCTGCTCGATGAGCCGCGGCCAGTCGTCCACCCGCGCTACCGCGGCGGCGAGCGCGGACGGGCCGACGAGCGGCCAGACGAGCAGCGGCAGAGGGTGCGGTACGGTCACGACCCCGGCAGCGTAGCCGCGCCTGCGCGGCGACGCAAGAAGCGGTGGGCGCGCCCGGCAGAAAGAGGCTTCGAGCCCAAGGGGCGCCCGCCGGGACAAGCAGTGTCGTGCTCCTGACGAAGAAGGGGCCGGCGGGTCATTCGACCCGCCGGCCCCGACGGCTTGGTCCTGCCGATGCGTCTTACGGCGTGATTCTGAAATTCGCGCTTGAGTCGGCCGCGGCGAGCTGGGCGCCGGCGGCGTCGTAGCAATAGACGCGCATCCGCCATGTCGCGCCGACCGCCAGGGTGATCGTCCAGCTATACGTGTAGATGGTCCGCGCGGCCACAGCTGGGATCGGCGGGCTGACCCACTGCGAGACCTGAATGCCGGTCGAGTCGTTGAGCTGCAGGCGGAAGCTGCCGCTGGAGACCGCCGGGATCACCGTCCAGATCACGTTATGCGTGGAGAGGCGGGGCCAGCTCTCACCGCCGTTCGGCGAGGTCACGGCCAGCACGGTGTTTTCTGTGATCGTGAAGCTCGCGTTCGAGTTGGCCAGGGCGAGCTGGGTGCCGGCTGCATTGTAGTAGTAGACGCGCATCCGCCAGTTGGCGCCGGCCGCCTGGGTGATCGCCCAGGCGTGCGTGTAGCTGGTCTGCGCGGCGACCGCCGGGATCAGCGGGCTGACCCACTGCGAGACCTGGGCGCCGGTCGTGTCGTAGAGCAGGAGGCGAAAGCTGCCGCTGGAGACCTCCGGGTTCGCCGTCCAGGTCACGTTGTGCGTGCTGCTTCGCAGCCAGTTCTCGCCGCCGTTCGGCGAGGTCACGGCCAGAGCCGTGCCCTCGGTGATCGCAAAGCTCGCGTTCGAGGTGTCCACGGCGACCTGGTTGCCGGCTGTGTCGTAGTAGAAAACGCGCATCCGCCAGGTGGTGCCGACCGCCTGGGTGACCGCCCAGCCGTAGGCGTAGCTGGTTTGCGCGGCCACCGCCGGGATCAGCGGGCTGACCCACTGCGAGACCTGGGCGCCGGTCGTGTCGTAGAGCTGCAGGCGGAAGCTGCCGCCGGAGACCGACGGTTGCGCGGTCCAGGTCACGTCATGCGTGCTGTTGCGCAGCCAGCTCTCGCCGCCGTTGGGCGACGTGACAGCCAGGACCGGCTTCGCCTCGAACAAGGCGCTGATGGTGTGATTCGCGATCACGTTGACGAATCTGTACGTGCCGACGGCGCCCACCGAGAAGCCGTCGACGAGCACGTCGCGGACGTAGTAGCTCGTGCTCGCCGGCGTGATCGTGAACGTCGCATTGCCGTTCATCGGGACGGCCAGAGGAGTGCCGGGCGCGATGCTCCCGTTCGCACCTGCGGTCGGGGTGATCGTGTAGGCCCCGATGTCGACCGTGTTGGAGAGCGACTGGACGGTCATCGTCGGGAACTCGGCACCGTAGCCGACCGTGTTCTGAGCGACGACTCGATACCGGTACGCGACAACCGGGCTGTACGCCGCCGGATCGGTGAAGGAGCGGGGCTCGTGGATGTTGGGCTGGTCGAGCGGCGAGACGATCGTGCCGACGTCGGTCCAGGTGGTGCCGTCGGTGGTCTGCTGCACCACGAACGCGGTCTCGCTGATCGAGTTGTCGTTCCAGGTCAGCTTCACGTGGTTGACGCCCGCGATTGTTTCAATCGAGTACGCAAGCCCGTCAGGCTTGATCGGCGGGACCGCCATCGTCACCGGTCGCATCATGTCCATCTCCTCGTGCGACAGGATGTGGCAGTGATAGACGTACTCCCAGCCGAAGTTGACGAGCTGGTTGATGACGGGGAGGGTCGGATTACCCTGGGGGTCGATGTTGTTGAACCCCGCCGTCGAGCCCGTCGGCATCGCCGGGTTGAGGTTGTGGATCGCGTTCGGCAGCTCCCAAGGAAGGTCCATGAGGACCGGGCGCAGAGCGACGATGGTGTTTTCCAGCGGGCTGGCCCGGACGGTGTCCTTCCAGCCCAGCTCGCTCGGCTCGGTGGGGATGATGATGTTGTCCCAGGTGACCCGGTTCACGATCTGGACGTCGAAGAGATGGAAATGGATGGGGTGCGTGTCCACTCCGTTGTGGACGATGCTCCAGAGCTGCGTGCCGTCGTCCGGGTTCGACATGGGGGCGATCTTGAGGTCGCTCACCGGGTTGCCGTCGGCGTCGTAGGCCACCATTTCCTGCGGCAGGTTGGTGCCGTCGAGGAGCTCCGTCGACGGGTTGATGAAGGGGTACAGAACGACGGTCTGGACGCCCGGCGTCGGAGGCAGCGCCTCGACGCCGAGAGTGGCCTGCATGCGGCCGTACTCGTCGAAGGTCGTCGCGTTCATCTCGTCGTGGAGGGCCTTCGGCTGCAACGGTATGGTCGTCCTGGTGGTCGGCTTGTTGAGCGTGTTGAAGCCGAACGTCGTCATGATGTCGTTGATGCGCACGAGCCCGTCGCAGATCTGCAGCGTGCTGCCGGCGGCGTTGCAGTTGCTGCTCGCGGCGAAGCTCGTGCCGTAGGCCGAGTTGTAGGCGGCCTGCCCGACGATGATCGGGTTCTGGCCCGACTCGAACACGCCGGATCCGTCCGCCTTGTGGCTGAAGGCGGTGCGCAGCGCCGTGAGATTGAAGGCCGGAGCGGGAGTCCCGGAGATGGTCACCTGCATGATGGTGCGCGAGTTCGGCCCGTAGCCGGGCAGGATCTTCGGCGCGCCGCCGATCGCGCGCAGGTCCGGTCCGCCGGTGTAGTAGTCGTAGTACGGCATGCGCGCCGGGTACGCGGCGGGCGCGTCGTTGTACAGGATGAGCGTCTGACCGGCGTACTGCGAGAAGTCGACGATCACGTCGGCGCGCTCGGCCGGTCCGAGCACCAGGGAGTGCAGGTCGACGTTGCCGTAATCGAATCGCGTCGGGTCGGTGATCCACGTGATCGGCTGATGGCCGTCGACGACAGTCGGGGCCGGCAGGAAGCCGCCCTCGCTGCCGATCTGGATCCAGTCGGGACCCGGCGCGCTGATCGCCGTGTCCGGGGTCGGGAACACGATCGGGTCGGTTTGAGCAGCGTTGAGCTCGCTCTGCTTGAGGGCGACCTCGCTCAGCGTCCCCGTGCGCGGATCGGCCACGTACCATTGGAAGTTGAAGAAGCGGTCGTTGGCCCCGTTCAGCACGCGCAGGCGGTACGTCTTCGGCTCGAGCGTCAGCTTCGGGTAGGCCACGCCGTTGACGAGCGGCGTGTCGTTGAACTGCTCCATGCCGACCGAGATGTTCGGCGTGCCGGGCATCTGCTGGGGCTCGCAGAACGGGTACGTCTGGTACTGCCACGTGGCCGGGTCGTCCAGGTTGCAGTTCGGGTCGAAGAACGGGTTGGTGATCGGTCCGTACACGGTGTCCGCGGCCGGCGGCCAGAACCACGGGCCGTACATCCAGCGGCCGAAGACGTTCGCACCGCTCGGGTCACCCGGGTTCTGCGCGGGCATGTAGACGTGGTGATACCAAAGGCCCCCGTAACTGCTCCACCTGGTCTTGTCCCAGGTCGGATCCTCACCGTAGACGACGCTGCCGGTCGCGTCCACCGAGTCGTAGAGCTGCGCGTCCTGCGGCACGAAGGTGCGGTCCTGGACGATCAGCGGGATCGTGTCCGCCGGGCCGGGGATCGTGCCGTTCGCGATCAGCGTCTTCTCCGTGTCGTCGGCGATCAGGTAGCCCGCGGCTTCGCCAACGTAGACGTTGAGCCGGGTGATGCCGTACGCATGGTCGTGGTACCACATCAGCCGCGCGCTCTGCTGGTTGGTGTAGTAGAAAGTCTGGATGCCGTCCCTGGCGTCGGTGCCGACGTCCATGTCGGGCACGTTCTGCACGCTCACGCCCTGCGGCCACGGCGTGTCCTCGTTGGCCGGCGTGATCCACTGGTGCGGCGTGCCGTCCGAGATCCACGGCGTGATGCCGCCGTGCAGATGCAGCGTGGCACGGTTCTGTTTGAAGCACGACATGTCCTGGGGGTTCTCCGTGCACACCGGGTTGCGCACCTCGTCCGTCACCGTGCCGTCGTTGAACGGGGCCGGCATGTCGATCGGACCCGCGCCCGAACCCATGAGCGTGGTGTCGGTCGGCAGGAAGAGGTCGCCCTCGGATCCGGTCGGCAGGAGGTTGTGGAAGACGACGCGAACCGGCTTGTTCTTGGTGGCTGCGATCGTCACGCCAAGCCACTGCGGCGGGGTGACCGCGTAGGCCTGGGTGCCGTTGATCAGGATCGGAGTGTCAGCCTTGGTGGGGTCCGCATTCGCGTTCGTCAGCGGGTAGTGCAGGCTGACGCCGGGGTGGGCGATGAGCCAGGACGGCGTCTCGAGCTGCACGTAGCCGCGCGCCAGCGTAGCGGGGAGGTCGGACGAGAACGTGGTCCGGTACTGCACCAAGCCGATCTCGTACTCGTCGGCCTTGATGGGCTTGCCGTTGGGGTCGAGATACGCCTTCTCCTCCGGCACTCCGAGCGGGATGTACTTGCCGGTCCCCGGACAGACGGGCCCGGCGATGCCCGCCGGATCGCAGAGACCGGGCAGATCGTCCTGGAACTTCTGAATGCCGCCACCGGTGATGTAGCCCGTGCCGGCATTCGTGAGGTTGATCGCCGTGACGGCGCCGGCGTCAACGACGGCGGCGGCGGTCGCGCTGTGGCCCGCTCCCGTGGCGTCGCCGATCGTCACCGTCGGGGCGGACGTGTAGCCGGCGCCGAAGGTGTCGAGCCCGACTCTGAGGATCTTGATGGTCGCCGTGGCCGTAGCGCCGGCCCCACCGTTGTTGATGGGGTCCATGATGGTGCCGTCGCGGATGACCACGCCGGGAGCCGACGAGTAGCCCGATCCCGGGTCGTCGACGACGACCGCGGTGATCGCCCCGGTGACCGCATCGAATTCGGCGTGTGCCTTGGCCTGCGTCCCGTTGATGTCGTCCGGCCAGTCGAAGTCCACCGTCGGGAACGTGTAGCCGCTGCCGGGGGCGGTGATCGCGATCGCGTCGACGCCGCCGTACGCGGTCGCCGTCGCCTGAGGGGCACCGCCGCCGCCCGAGAACGAGACGACCGGCTTCTTGTACGCGGCGCCCGCGGCCGTGACGTTCACTGCGGTGACGGCGGAGGTGGTACTGACGACGGCGCTGGCCGCGGCCTGGGTGCCGGCGCCAGAGATGCTGACGTCCGCGGACGCGTAGCCGCTCCCGGGGTCGGTGATCGTGATGTCGGTGATGGCGCCCTTGGCCCCGACCGTCGCCACCGCTGTCGCGGCGGTATCGTAGCTGCCGGTCGTCGTGATGGTGACGGTCGCGTCGGGCAGCGTCAGCGGGCTCAGGGCCCAGTTCGGGTTCGGTCCGAAGTAGTGCGGGACCGTTGAGCCGACGGTCGCTGGGTTCGGCGCGGCCTCGCCTTGGCCGATCTTCAGCATGAAGAGCGTCGTGAGCAGCGCGACGACGACGAAGACCACGATGCTGGCCTTCGTCAGTGACATCCGTTTGATCACTCTCGCGGTCATGACAACCCCTTCCCCAGAGCATCGTGCCGAGCCCGATTCTTACGGTCACACCTGAAGCTCCGCGTGTTGCCCACTGCGGGCCTTGCGCGCGGAGCGACGCACCTCTCCCCCGCTTCGGTTTGGTCCACACCGATCCTAGTCCGATCCGGTGCCTGCAGAACCCGGCGGTAAGGCCTGTATTTGGCTGGACAAAAGGCATAGGTTGGCGGTGTGGATCGCGACTCCTGAAGGGAGACGCACGTGAACGTCCCAGTCATCGCCATGGCAATGGCGGCGGGGATCAGCATCGACGCCGCCCTTGCGCATGGGCTCGTCGGCATGAGACGCCGTCCCCGCGACGCCGTCCGCATCGCCTTCGCCCTCCAGGCGCTCGCCGTAGCGGCCGGCGCGCTGGCGATCATCGTGATGTACTCGACGGGCAGCCCGCGGACGCACTTTGAGGTGACGAAGTGGGTGTTCTTCCCCGCGCAGCTGTCCTGGACGATAGCTACCATGTGGCTGGTGGCCTTCTACACCGGCGTGCGTCCGCTGCGCTGGCTGCTCGCCCTGAGCGCCGGCTTCTGCGCGCTCATCGTCCTGAACCTCGTCCTTCCCTACGGCGTGCTGCACCGGGTCATCGGGAGCATCGCCTCTTTTCATCTGGCGGGGGCGGACGTGAACGTCATGGCCGCGGCCGCGCCCCACCCGATCTACCACCTGGTGAGTGCGCTCGCGCTCGCCGCCTTCGTCTTCATGTTCTACGCGGCCTGGCGCGTGCATCGTCGCCGCGAGCGCGGCAAGGCATGGATCGTCACCGCGTTCCTCCTCGTCTTCCTCGTTGCCGGCGTCCTGGACTCGCTGCAGAACTACGGCATGCTCACGGACCTGTACTACACGCAGCTGAGCTTCGTGGTCCTGGTCCTTGCAGTGAATGTCGGGTTGCGCCAGGAATCGCTGAGGCAGGAGGCCGGACTGCTGGCTAATCGCGCCCACCTCGAGTCCCTCGTCGCCCAGCGAGTCAAGGACCTGGATGAGGCCAACGCGCGACTCGCTCTGGAGTCTCAGGAGCGGCTTGCCACGGCGGCGTCGCTGCGCCGGCGCGTCGCGGAGCTCGACGCTCTGCATCGGATCTCGCGGACCCTCGCCGAGCGCGTCGATCTCGCCGCGGCGCTGGACCAGGCCGCGCTCGAGATCGCCGTGCTCCTGTCCGCCGAGCATGCGCGGATCGACCTCGCCGGCTCTCCGCCGGCGACCTCCGAGAGCACGGGCCACCTGCTCGTCGTGCCCCTGGTGGCGAAGGGAATGACCGTCGGCGCGCTGAGCGTCGCTCGCGACCAGGGCGGGCCGTTCACGGATGAGGAGCACCGGCTGGCGGAGATGGTCGCCGGCGACGTGGCCGCGGCGGTCGAGAACGAACGACTGCACGAGCGTCAGAGCAAGCAGGCGGCCGAGGAAGAGCGCCAGCGCCTCGCCCGTGATCTGCACGACGCCGTGACGCAGACACTCTACTCGGCAGCGCTGATCGCCGAGGCGCTGCCGACCGTTTGGGAACGCCAGCCGAGCGCGGGGCTCAGCAACCTCGTGCGCCTCCAGCGGCTGGTGCGCGCCGCGCTCGCCGAGATGCGCACCCTGCTCTTCGAGCTCAGGCCGGCGGCGCTGGAGGAAGCCTCCCTGGGCGCCCTGCTGGACCGGCTGGGCGACGCGCTTTCCGGCCAGATCGAGGGGCCGGTCACCATCCGGGCGGCGGACGACATCCCTCTTTCATCCGCTGCCCGGCTCGTCTTCTATCGCGTCACGCAGGAGGCCTGCAACAACATCGCCAAGCACGCGCGCGCGACGGAGGTCGACGTAGAGTGCGTCGCCGACAGCGACGGCGTGGTCAGTCTGAGCGTGCGCGACAACGGCAGAGGGTTCGATCCCGGCGGGGTCGAACCCGACCGCATGGGGCTGCGCATCATGCGCGAACGCCTGGACGGCGTAGGCGCGTCGCTCGCGATCGTCAGCGCGCCCGGCCACGGGACGACCATCACGGCCGTGTGGTCCGGTGCGGCCCAGTCACGGACACCGGTGGAGGCGAGGCATGAGCGATCCACGACGCACTAGAGTTCTCATCGTCGACGACCACCTCATGGTCCGCGAGGGTCTCAAGTTCCTGCTCTCGACGGCCCTCGACCTCGACGTAGTGGGCGAGGCCGCCAACGGCGCGGAGGCCGTGGAGCTCGTGCCGCTCACCGAGCCCGACGTCGTGCTCATGGATATCGTCATGCCGGTGATGAACGGCGCCGACGCGACGGCCCGCATCAAAGAGGCGTTCCCGTCGGTTCAGGTGATCGCCCTGACGAGCTACGCCGACGGCGAGCTTGTCGAGCAGACGCTCCGCGCCGGGGCGATCAGCTACCTGCTCAAAGACTCGCGTTCGGAGGCGCTGGTGACGGCCATCAGGAATGCCCGTGACGGGCGAGGGGCGATCGACGCCGGCGCCATGCAGTCGGTCATGAGCCGCAGGCTTGACGAGGTCGGCGCAGACCTGACGCCCCGTGAGCGTGAGGTCCTGGCCCTGCTCGCCGCCGGCATGAGCAATGGCGAGATCGCCGAGAAGCTGACCCTGGCCGTCGGCACGGTACGTCTGCACGTCAGCAGCATCCTCAGCAAGCTCGGGGCCCCGAATCGCACGACTGCCGCCGTCATCGCCATGAAGCACGGGCTCGACTGAACGCCACGCCCCGAGTCGACCGGCGCGCTCGCGCTTTGCGATAGGATGCGGCCATCGTGCACGCGCTGCGCCAGCATCTCCTCGCTGCGAAAGGTGCGCCCTGGGTCGGCGGCAGTCTCCTTGTGCTTCTGGCCGTGGGCGCCCTGTACCTCTTCACGGGGGCCGCCGCCAGTGAGCCCTCGCGAACGCCGCAACCCCGCGCCGACGACATCTCGTTCGGGCCCGCGGACGCACCGCTGTCGGTGATCGAGTACTCCGACTTCCAGTGCCCGTTCTGCGCGGAGTACGCCCCCATTCTTGCGACCCTGCGGGAGAAGTACGGGGACCGGGTCAAGTTCGTCTTCCGGTTCTACCCGCTCGCCGGCCACCCGTACGCCACCATCGCCGCGAAGGCGGCGTACGCCGCCTCCCTGCAAGGCAAGTTCTGGGAGATGCACGATCTCCTCTTCGGGAATCAAAAGGAATGGTCGGAGTCGGCCGACCCTCGCCCCTTCTTCAACGCCTACGCGAAGAGCCTCGGCCTCGACCTCGACCGATTCCACGCCGACGCCGACGCGCAGTCCACCACCGACTTCATCGCGCGACAGGCAGCAGAGGGCAAGCAGGGCGGGGTGACGCACACGCCGTGGTTCGTGGTCGGCGATTCGGTCGTGCTCCCGCGTAGCCTCGAGGAGTTCGACAAGGTCATCCAGGAGGCGCTGTGACTCGCGCCGCGTCTCCGCGGCCGCGGCGATGGGTGCCGTGGCTCCTCACGGGCGCGGCCTACGCCGGCTTTGTCATCTCGCTGTACCTCACCTTCGTGCACTACCGGGGCTACGTCTCGCCCTGCTACGTGGTGCACGGCTGCGAGGCGGTGCAGACCAGCCGGTACGCCGTGATCATGGGCGTACCGCTGGCGCTCGTGGGCACCGTCTTCTTTGCCCTCATGTTCTATCTGGGCATCGGTCTGCTGACCAGCTCCCGCCTGCTGGTCCTGCGTGTCTACAAGGTGCTGGCCTTCGCCGGCGCGCTCGCGATCATCCCGCTGTTTCTGCTGCAGGCCATCGTCTTGAAGGCGTTCTGCACGTACTGCGTCGCCACCGAGGCGATCATGCTCGTCCTGTGGGTGGTGAGCTTCCTGCTCACGGCGCCGGGGCGGAGCGGGCTGGGCCGCTCGCGACCCACCCTCTAGCGGGAGAAGTCGGGCGGGGCCGGACGGGTCGCGACCGCACGGCAAAACCTCTTCAGCGCCCCGCGCGTGACAGGCTGGGCGCGACTCCTTGAGCAGGCAGAGCAAGCGGTATACTGCCTGCACGATGGCGGCTATCCTGACACCCGAGCAGATCGAAGTGTACGCTGCGACCCTGCGCGCGCGCTCCGCCGAGACGGCTCGTCTGCGCCAGAGGCGCCGCACCCACGCCTGGGCGGTGGCACGCGAGGCCGCGCAGATCCTGCGTGCGCACTACGGCGTCACCGGAGTGTGGGTCTTCGGCTCTCTGGTGGACGGCGACCATTTCACGGAGCGCTCAGACATCGATCTCGCGGCTGCCGGCCTCACTCCCGCCGTGCACCTCGAGGCCTTGGGCAGGCTGCTTCGACTCTCCCCCGACTTCGAGCTCGACCTCGTCGACCTTGAGAGCTGCCCGCGGGGGCTGCGCCGGTCGGTCGAGCGGTCCGGAGTGCCCCTGTGACCGGCCACGACTACCGATCCGTCGCCGCCCGCATTCGCCAGGAGGTGCCCGAGCTCGAGCGCGTCGCGCAGCGAGCCTCTCGTGCCTGGGCGTTGGCGTCACGCGACAGCGACGACCTGCTCGTCGATGCGGCGGCGCTGAACATGCACGGCTTCTACGCCGGGTTGGAGCGCATCTTCACCGTGGTCGCCGAGCGCATCGATGCTTCCTTGCCCGGCGGCCCGAACTGGCACCAGGATCTCCTGCGGCAGATGACGGCCGAGATGCCGGGCGTGCGCACCGCAGTGCTCTCGCCGTCCCTCTTCCCTGCGCTCGACCGGTATCGCGGGTTCTGCCATGTGGTGCGCAACGTGTACGCCTACGTGCTGGATCCTCGCCTGATGGCCGTGCTTGTCGACGACCTGCCGGAGACCTGCGAGTGCGTGCGTGTGCAGCTCGCGGTCTTCGCGGACACGCTGGAGGCGATCGCCGAGGCCGCCGGCGACTGAGCCCGGCCGGGCGGCGGCGTCTGGCTCGGCCGGCGCCGGGGTGCGTCAGGCGGGGGCGGCCGGGTCGGACGGACTCTCGTGCTGCGCGTTCTCGCGCACCGTCCCGTCGACCATCTCGAGGTGCCGCGTGCCGAAGGCCACGAGCTGCCGGGCGTGGGTCACCATCATGATCGTCAGGGCCTGCTCGGCGTGGATGCGCCGAAGGATCTCCATGATCTCGGCCTCGGTCTCCTCGTCCAGGTCGCTGCTCGGCTCGTCGGCGAGCAGGAGCGTCGGCCGGTTGATGAGCGCCCGGGCGATGACGACGCGCTGCTGCTGCCCGGCCGAGAGCTCGTGCGGCCGCGCCCCCAGGCGATGGCCCAGGCCTACCATGTCGAGGAGCTCCCGCGCCCGCTCGCGGGTGTCGGCGTGCTCCTCGTGGCTGAACTCCAGCGGCAGCATGACGTTCTGCTCCAGGGAGAGCCCCGGGAGCAGGCTGGGGAACTGGAAGACGAAGCCCATGGTGCGATTGCGCAGGCCGCTGCGCGCCGCGTCGGTGATGCTCCAGATCTCGACGCCGTCGACCGTCACGGTGCCACTCGTCGGCGTCGCCAGGCCAGTCGCGACGTTGAGCAGCGTGGTCTTGCCACAGCCCGAGCGTCCGGTGATGACGAGGAAGTCGTTGGTCTCCACGTCGAGATCGACGTCGCGCAAGGCGGCGAAGGCAGTGCGGCCGCCGTCTCCGTATGCCTTGCCGACACCGCGCAATGACACTGCCGTCATGGCCCTCACTCCCTCATCGAGACGGCCGGTTCCTGGCGGGACGCGCGCAGCGCCGGGACGAACGCCGCCGCGGCAGCAACGAGCAAGGCGACCAGCAGGCCGGCGACGATGAGGCCGAACAGGCTCGCAGACGACGGGGACAGGATCGGGAAGCCGAGCGCCGAGACGAGCAGGTCGCGGAAGAGGTACATCGCGACCGACGCCAGCACCGCGCCCGCCAAGCCGCCCGCCAGAGCGAGCAGCGTGGCCTCGGTCATGTACGCCAGCAACACGAAGCGCTGGGTCGCGCCAAGGGCACGCAGGACGCCGATCTGCCGGCGCCGCTCGTGCACCGACATCCAGAAGACGAGACCCATGAGCGCGAGCGACAGCACGACGGTGAGCACCACGATCACGACCAGCGTGCGCAGGACGCCCGAGATCTGCGAGCCATACGAGCCGAACATCGCGGCCGCCGGAACCGCCTGGGCCTCTGGGACGGCGTCCGTGATGGCCTTGGCGATCGCGTTGCGGTCGGCGCCCGGCTCGGCCTTGACCATGACCGACGACACGGTGTCCGCGAGGATGGGGAGCGCCATCTTGGCCTTGGTGCGCGAGGCCTCCGCCATGTCGTTGGCGCTGGCGAACGTCATGAAGAGGGTCTGATCGAGGTTGGTGCCGGTCGGCTCGAGGTTGCCGACGAGATCGAAGTCGTAGCCGTAGAGCTTGATCTTGTCCTGGCCGTCGGGGACGAAGACGTCCGCGCCGCCGACCGCCTGGCCCGCCGAGAGGTCGTGGCCGAGCTTCTCTTTCAGCCAGGGCTCGATTGTGAAGTCGGTGACGGGATCGAACGCGAACATGAACATCAGCGACACCGAGCAGCACGAGGAGTTGGCCATCGACGTGAGATAGAGCTGCGGAGACGCGACGGCCACGCCGGGCACCGCCGCGATGCTTTCCACGACGCCGCGCGGCATGTACGTGTTGGTCGCGTTGCCGAGCAGCAGGGCGCCCTCGACGCCGGTCACGGACCCACGGGGGACGACGACGATGTCCGCGCCCAGTCGCTCCCGCGCCAGGCGCAGGCTCTCCTCGCCGCCGCGCGAGATGATCACCGTCGAGAGGACCATGCCGGCGACGAGCAGGGCGCAGCCGGCGACGAGCCAGCTGCGGAGCGGGCTGCCGGAGATGCCCGTGAGGGCGAGTCTGAGGAGACTGCGGGGCCTCAGGACGGGCGCCCTTTCATGCGGGCGCCGCGCCGCCGCCGCCGTTCTCGCGCTTCATCAGGCTCACGACGAGCACGGCGGAACCGAGGGCAAGCGGGATGATGAGGACTGCCAGGACCTTCACGCCGGCCTCCAAATGACGTTGCCGAGCTTGACCCTGAAACAGCCCCCGGGTCCGCAGGCATTATATGGTACGGTTTTCGCCCGTCCATGAGCAGAAGCCGTTCTGGCCCCCTTGTGCGGGCGGGGCGGCCCCCCCGGGGGGGCTCGCCAGTCGGCAAGGAGGACGGTCTGAAACGCCGGCACTTCAGAAGAGGCGCGGCGGCGGTCGCGCTGGTGGCCGCCTCCGCGTTCGCCATCGGCGCCTGCGGCGGCGGCGGTGGACCACGCGCCGGCGTGGCACCGCGCGGCGCCGCGAGCGCCGATGCCGGCGTCACCAACGGAGCCATCTCCTACACCACTCGCAACCTCGTCGCCATGTTGGCCGACCGCCCCACGCAGGCGGCCCGGCAAAACGCGGCGTCCCGAGCTGCTCGGGCGATAGCCGGCAAGCCCGCTCCCCCACGACCCCGGCTCGACCCGCTGGCCACGCCCGACTACTTCGGGGGCACCGCCAACTGGGCCAACAGCCCGCTGCTTCGCAAGTTCGTCGACGCGCTGCCCGGCGTCGGCGCGGCGGCGGCCAACGATCTCGGCCAGTACATCCCCGTGGCCGTGCCCGACACGACCTCCTATCCGGGTTCGGACTACTACGAGATCGCCGTGCGCCAGTTCTCGGAGAGGCTGCACCGCGATTTGCCGGAGACCCGGCTGCGCGGCTACGTGCAGCTCAACAAGGGCACGGACGCGAACGGGCGGAACACCGTCGCACCCGCGGACATCCACTACCTGGGGCCGCTGATCGAGGCGCGCCGCGGCCGTCCGGTGCGCGTCAAGTTCGTCAATGAGCTGCCGGCCGGCAGTGCGGGCGAGCTGTTCTTGCCGGTGGACGTCACCGTCCCCGGCGCCGGCGCCGGCCCCCAAGGCGGCGACGAGACGTACCCGCAGAACCGCGCGTCGCTGCACCTTCACGGCGGCCTCACGCCGTGGATCAGCGGCGGCTCGCCGTATCAGTGGGTCACGCCGGCCGGCGAGCGCTCGCCCTACGGCGCCGGCCCCAGTCTCACGAACGTCCCCGACATGTGGTTCGACGCCCGGGGCAGGCCGGTCGACGCAGGCACGCCCGGGGCCACCAACGACCCGGGCCCGGGCGCCACGACGCTGTACTTCCCCAACGACCAGAGCGCCCGCTTCCTCTACCTGCACGACAGCACCTTTGGCCTCACGCGCCTCAGCGTCTACGCTGGTGAGGCGGCGCCGTACTTCATCGCCGACCCCGTCGACGACGAGCTCGTCGCGGGCAACGCCGGCGCGCCGGCGTCGAGCCGGGCGATCGACGCGCCCGTCGGTGCCGGCACGATCCCGGCCGCCGAGCTGCCCCTCATCGTCGAGGACAAGACCTTTGTCCCCGGCCGCGAACAGCTCAGAGTGCAGGACCCGACGTGGGACCTGGCCCACTGGGGAGGCCGCGGCGCGCTCTGGTATCCGCACGTCTACATGCCGAACCAGAACGCAGCCGACAGAGACGACCTCAACGCCAAAGGACGCTGGGACTACCTCCCCTGGTACTGGAAGGGCTACGACCGCACGGTGCACGGCCCGGTCGCGAACCCCCTCTTCGGGACCGCCGCGTACGAGCCGAAGCTGAATCCCGGAACACCGAGCCTCTCGGTGGTGCCGAGCGCCTTTCACGACACGATGCTCGTCAACGGCACCGCATACCCCTATGTGAAGGTCGCACGCAAGGCCTACCGGCTGCGCATCATGAATGCCTGCTCCGACCGCGCGCTCAACCTCCAGCTCTACTACGCGAGGTCGAACCAGGTCCAGAGGACAGGCCCCGGAGGCACGCCCGAGCTGCAGACCGACTCGGGTGAGGTGCCGATGCTACCCGCGGTCGGTTCCCCCAGCGGTGGCCAGCCGGTAGGCTGGCCGACGGACGGGCGCGCGGGCGGGGTACCGGACCCGCGCGCCGCCGGCCCTACCATGATCCAGATCGGCAACGACGGCGGCCTCCTGCCACAGGCCGTGCCGCTGCCGAACACGCCGATCGGCTACTCCTTGAAAGCCGCCGCCGGGCAGGACGCCGGGATGGCCGCCGGGCCTACGGTCGCCGGCATCTCGGTGAGGACGCTCTACCTTGCTCCCGGCGAGCGCGCCGATGTGGTCGTCGACTTCTCGCAGGTCCCGAGTGGCTCCAAGCTGCTCCTGTACAACGACGCCCCGGCGCCGGCGCCGTCCGGGGACAGCCGCGTCGACTACTACGCAGGGGACCCGGACCTCACGACGATCGGAGGCGCGCCGAGCACCGTCGTCGGCTACGGACCCAACACGCGCACGATCCTGCAGTTCCAGGTCGAAGGCGCCGCCTCGCCGCCCTTCGACCTCGAGCGGCTGCAGCGCGCCCTGCCGTCTGCCTACGCCGCCTCGCAGGACCCGGTGCTCGTGCCCACGGCCTCCTACAACGCCGAACCCACCCCCGACCACCCCCTCGAAGAGGCCGGCGCGGTCACGTTCACGCCGCTGGGCCGCGATTACCGCTTGACGCTGCCCGTGCAGGGCAAGATGGTGAGCGAGCTGTTCGATCCTGAGTACGGCCGCAAGACGGCCACGCTGGGCGTGGACGCGCCGCTCTCGGCCGGCGGCGTGCGGACGTCGGTGCCGTACTCGGCCATCGACCCCGCGACGGAGTACGTGATCGCCGCCGCGCGCGCGTCTGCGCCGGAGGTGGGCGACGGGACGCAGCTCTGGCGCATCACGCACGACGGCACCGAGTCGCACAGCATCCACTTCGGGTCCTGCGACGTCCAGGTGCTGGCGCGCGCGGCGCGCGACGGCGAGGTGCGCGCGCCCGACCCCGGCGAGCTCGGCTGGAAGGACACGCTGCGCATCGACCCGCTCGAGTCGGTCCTCATCGCCCTGCGGCCGGTGCTCGTGCGGGTGCCGTTCAAGCTGCCTTCCAGCACGCGGCTGCTTGACGTGACGCGCGCGGCCGGAGCGACCGGCGGGTTCACCGACCTCGAGCCGCTGACGGCGCGCCCAGACGCGGTCGCCAACGAGCTCGCCGACTTCGGCTGGGAGGCGGCGTGGGGCATCTACCTGCCGGGCGGCGAGGAGAACCATGTGACCCGGCCGCTCGTCGTTCGGGGCAGCCCGGCCGCGCCGGCGGGGCTCGCGGTGACAGCGCCGTAGACCGCTCGGCCGCGACGCGGGACCCCGATGGTAGACTCCCTCGACCCGGAGACGGAGTGGCGCGTCTTCCAGCACATCAAGGAGCTGGCCCGCGGCCGCGCCGTGGTGCTCATCAGTCACCGCTTCAGCACGGTGCGCACTGCCGACCGCATCCACATCCTCGAGGGCGGGCGCATCGTCGAGAGCGGCGCTCACGACGAGCTCATGGCGCTGCAGGGCCGCTACGCGCACATGTACGAGGTACAGGCGCGGGCCTACCGCACCAGCGGGGACTGACCGCGCGGCGTCAGCCGCCGATCGACATCGTCGGCAGGGTGAGCACGAACAGCACGGCGATCGTGCCGATCACAAGGAGCGCCACCCCCAGGGTGGCCAGCAGCACGAGGATCCCGGCGTCCTGCGGTGTTTCCGACACATACGCCGGAGGCTTATGGAGTGTCGTCGCCGTCATCGTCCCTCCTTAGGACGGGGCGTTCGCCACGAAGAGCAATGCCAGGCCGATGAGGAAGACGAGCATGCCGGCGTCGACGGCGAGCCGCCCGCCGGCGTCATCCCGCGTTGCCGCTACCACGCGAGGTCGCTCCTCGCTCCGCATCCTCTCCATGACCTTGCCTCCTGGGCTTGCGCCCTTCGCCGACTCTGTGCTCAAGGTATCGGCAGCGACGGCGCCAGACTTGCTGGTACAGTCGTTTGGGCAAGGATGCCCAGGCGGCTTGGGAAAAGGGGGCCTCAGGCGCCGGCGGCGCGAATGCGCGCGAGGAGCGCGTCGACAAGCTGGCCTTCGGGCAACGCCTCGACGCGCTCGCCGTGGTCGAAGAGCACGCCCTCGCCGGCCCCGGCGGCGATGCCGTAGTCGGCGTGCCGCGCCTCTTCGGGGCCGTTGACGCGGCAGCCCATCACGGCCACGGTGATCGCGGAGCCGGCCAGCGCAGCGTCGCCGGCCAGGCGGCGCTCGACATCCTCGGCGAGCCCCACGATGTCCACCTCGGTGCGCCCGCACGTGGGGCACGAGATGACCTCGGGGCCGCGCCGCCGCAAGTCGAGCGCGGCGAGGATCTTCCAGGCGACCCGCACCTCTTCCACCGGGTCGCCGGTCAGCGACACGCGCACGGTGTCGCCGATGCCTTCGGCGAGCAGGGCGCCGATGCCCACGGCGCTCTTGATCGTGCCGCTCCACACCGTGCCGGCCTCCGTGACGCCGACGTGCAGCGGCGCGTCGGTGCGCGCCGCCAGCAGCCGGTACGCCTCCAGGGTGACGGGGACGCTTGAGCTCTTGACGGAGAGCTTGTAGGCGTGAAAACCCCACTCGTCGAAGCGCGCCGCCCAGCGCAGCGCGGCCTCCACGAGCGCCGCCGCCGGCTCGCGCTCGGCCTTGCCCCGCAAGTCGCGTGGCAGCGAGCCGGCGTTGACGCCGATGCGAATCGCGACGGGCACGACGGCGGGGGCGGCCGGCGCAGCAGTGCCGCCCTCTCCCCCGCCCCCCGCGGGTACGCGCGCCTCAGCGGCGGCGCGCACGATCTCGCGGACGTGCTTCTCGGCCATCGTGCCCGGGTTGATGCGGATGCCGGCCGCCCCCGCCGCGATGGCCGCCAGCGCCAGGCGCCAGTCATAGTGAACGTCGGCGATGATGGGCACGGGCGCGGCGCACGCTGCCAACGCCGGGGCCTCGCGCACGACGCGCGCGAACGCCGGCGCCTCCTCGGCCGTGGGCAGGCTCACGCGCACGAGCTCGCAGCCGGCGGCCACGAGCGCCCGCACCTGGGCGAGCGTCGCCGCGGCGTCGCCGGTCCTGGTGCAGGTCATCGACTGCACCGCCACCGGCGCTCCGCCGCCGACCGGCACGGAGCCGACCATGATGCGCCGCGCGCTAGGCACGCGGCCTCTCCACGTGCCAGGCCCACGTCTTCTCGAGGCCGCTGGCAAACTGCTCCGTCGCCTGCCAGCCGAGCACCCATTTCGCGCGCCCAGAATCTGCCCGTGAGTCTCGGATGTCGCCGGCGCGCGCGGCCTCGAAGCGGCGTTCGATGGGGCCGCCCGCCACTTCCTCCAGGCGGCCCAGAACGTCCAGAACGCTCGTCGGGATGCCGGAACCCGCGTTGAGCACCGAGACGCCGCTGAGGGGCTTCTGAAGGGCTCTCAAGATGGCCTCGACCACGTCGCCCACGTACACGAAGTCGCGCGTCTGAAGGCCGTCTCCGTACACCGTCACCGGCGCGCCGGCGGCCGCGGCGGCCATGAAGCGGCTGATGACGCCGGAATACTCGGAGCCCGGGTCCTGGCGCGGCCCGTAGACGTTGAAGAAGCGCAGGCAGACGGCCGCGAGCTGCCCGGCGTCGGCGGCGGCGGCGCACGTCTGCTCGGCGGCGAGCTTCGCCTCGGCGTAGGGGCTCAGCGGGCGCGGCGCGCAGGTCTCGGCGACGGGCAGCTCCGCCGCGTCGCCGTACACCGCGCAGCTCGAGGCGAGCACGAAGCGCGGCACCTCTGCGTCGACCGCCATGCGGACGGCGTTGACGGTGCCCCCGTGGGTCACGCTGCCGGTGCCGACGGGGTCGGCCAGCGACTGCGTGACCGAGGCCACGGCTGCGAGATGGCATACGCCCGCGCAGCCGTCCACGGCGTCGCGCATCTTGAACTCGCTGCGCACGTCGCCGGCGATAAGCTGGAAGTGGCCGCCGTGCGCGGCGGCCAGCGCCTCGGCGCCGCGCAGGTTGTCCTGCTTCCCCGTGCTGAAATCGTCCAGCACGCGCACGTCGTGCCCCGTGGTGAGCAGAGCGTCCACGAGATGCGAACCGATGAACCCGGCGCCGCCGGTGACGAGGATCAGGCCGTCCATGCGCCCATCTTACTTCTCCTGCGCGGGAGGCTCGCGTTCGCGCGCCGCTCCCGCGCGAGCGGCACCGGAGGCTCCCGCGCGGGGTAGTGCGAATCGGTAAGACAAGGAACAGGCCTTTCCTTGTCTTACCTCGCAGGACTACCCCGCCCCGCGGCTGCGCAGGCTCGCGGGCGGGCGACCCCAGAGGCTCCCCCACGGGGTAGTGCGAAAAGGGAAGACAAGGATTCCCTGACTTTCGCGTCGCGCGCGGACGTTCGCAGGCTCGCTTGCTGAAGGGGAAGACAAGGATTCCTTGTCTTCCCTCGCAGCACTACCCCGCGCGCCACTCGCGCGGGCGGCTCCGGCGGCGGCATCTGCAGACGCCCGCAGCCGGCGGCCCGCCCGGGGCTACAGCCGCCGCGGCGGCGCGCGAAGTCCATGGGCGCGGCGCGGATCTGGGCGGCATCGTCTGCTGAGAAGGCACCGCCATCTTCAATCGCCGCGGGTCGCGTCGCCGCGAGAGAAACCTACCTCGCAGCTTGGCCGCTCTCGCCGCCTCAAGGCGGCCGCGCAGCCGTCCATGCACTCATCCCGTGACATGGCTCGCTTTGAGCTTGTCGGCCCAAAGCCGTATTGTACAAATGTACGTGTACCTGGGAGGAACCGTGGACCTGGTCGTTGACGCATCGGCGATTCTGGCCGTCCTGCTGTGCGAGCCGCAGCGGGAGGCACTGATCGCCGTCACCAGCTCAGCGGCGCTGCTGACGCCCGGCTCGACGCCGTGGGAGATCGGGAAGGCCCTCGTGGCTGGTTGGCGGCGGAAGCGCTTGACGCCCGCGCAGATGGCAGCGGCATGGTCGTCGTTTCAGGCGGTTCCCTTGCGCCTCGTGGAGGTGGACGTGCCGCGGGCGCTCAGGCTCGCGGTGGAACACGGCCTGTACGCCTACGACGCCTACGTGCTGGAGGCGGCGCTCGTGCGCAGGGCGCCGCTCCTGACCTTGGACAAGCGGCTCGCACGAGCCGCGGAGCAAGCCGGCGTTGCGACCCTGGAGGTGTGAGCGTGAAGACCTACACCTACTCCGAGGCTCGGCAGCAGTTCGCCGCGTTGCTCGATGAAGCACGACGCTCGGGACGGGTCCAGATCCGCCGCCGGGATGGACAGTTGTTTGTGCTGCAGCCGGCGACGCAGGAACGCTCTCCTCTGGACGTTCCGGGGGTGGCCGCCGGCCTGCTCGCCGGTGACAGCGCCGAGTGGCTGCGGGAAGAACGCGAAGCAGCGGGCGACCGGCTGCTCGAAAGGGCATCAGGGGCTCCGGCTCCCACTTCTGCCGGCCGGAGCAAAGGGCGTAAGCGTTCTTCCCCGGGTGAGCAGTAAGCCCGGGAAGACAGGCACGATCGGGGCAAGATCCTGGTCAGTCCGAGGCGTCGCGGGATGACCCGCAACGCGCAGCGTTGTCGCAGCCACGCGCTCATCCCAGGCCATTGTTCACCTTGATTATCGAAAGCGACGCTTTACACTATCAGGTGATTCTGTAAATCGGACGACGGGTTGGACGGCGTGGAACGCGCCCTTGACGGCTTTCTCCAGCGCTGGCGAAACTCGCCCGCCCGCAAACCCCTGCTGCTGCGCGGGGTGCGCCAGGTCGGCAAAACGTACGCGGCGCGCGAGCTCGGTAGGCGGGCGTTTCCTGGCGGCGCGCACGTCGTCGACCTCGAGCGTGACCCAGGGTTCGCGACGGTGTTCGCCGCCGACCTCGACCCGCGCCGTATTCTCGACGAGATCGGCCTGCGTCGCGGCGGCGCCCTGGTGCCCGGACGGGATCTCCTGGTCCTCGACGAGATCCAGGCGTGTCCCCGTGCCCTCACCTCCCTGCGCTATTTCAAGGAGGAGCTCCCGGAGCTCCACGTCATCGCCGCCGGCTCCTTGCTGGAGTTCGCGCTCGGCCGCGACGGCGTCTCGTTCCCGGTCGGCCGCATCACGCCCGTCACCGTGCGGCCGCTCTCGTTCTTCGAGTTTCTCCGCGCCATCGGCAAGGACGTCGCCGCGGAGATCGTGGCGTCCACGCCGCACGACATCAGCGCGGCGTCACACGAAGCGTTGCTGCAGGCGCTGCGCGACTACCTGGTCGTCGGCGGCATGCCCGCGGCCGTCGCCGCATACGCGGCGGAAGGTCGGCGCAGCGCCGCGCTGGAGCAGCAGAGGGAACTGGTCCGCGTGTATCGCGACGACTTCCCCAAGTACCGCCCGGCCAGCGACCCCGACCTGCTCGACGAGGTCCTCGGCAACGTCGCCCGCGGTGTCGGCGGCCAGCTGTTGTTCACGCGGCTGGCTCGAGACCGCACGCGGCCCACCGTCAGCACGGCATTTCGTGTGCTGGTGCGCGCCGGTCTCGTGCAGCCCATCCATGCCGCCAGCCCGGCGGGCCTGCCGCTGGGGGCGAGCCGCGGCGTTCATCGCTTCAAGGCGATTCTCGCCGACCTCGCGTTTCTTCACGCGCTCTGCGGTCTGCCGCTGTCGCGGGAGATCGCGCGTGCAGACCTGCTCGACATCTACGCCGGAGCCCTGGCGGAGCAGTACGTCGGACAGGAGCTTCTCGCCGGGCTGTCCCGCGGTGGTTCCGTGGACCCCGAGCTCTTCTACTGGGCGGGTGAAGAGCGGGGGAGCACCGCGGAGGTGGACTATCTTGCGGCCACCGGCGAACGAATCTCCGCGATCGAGGTCAAGGCGTCCCGTCCGCGGGGCATGAGCAGCCTGCGTCGCCTTCTCGAAAAGTACCCCGGAGTGCCCGTCGGCCACATCGTGTCCATGGAACCCTATGCCGTGGACGCCACGCGCCGCATGGTGCGCGTGCCGCTGTATTGGGCGGCACGCCTCACCGACTGACGCGCGCGATCCGTGCGGGAGACTCGCGTTCGGGCGCGCCCTGCGGGCGCGCGGGCAGCCACACCCGCCGCGGCGGGGTAGTGCTGCGAGGGAAGATAAGGGATGTCGGCCGATCCTTGTCTTCCCCCTCACCAGCGAGCCTGCGGACGGCCGTGCGCGGCGCGACAGTCGAGGAATCCTTGTCTTCCCCTTTCGCACTACCCCGCCAGCCGGGGCTCTGGCCGGCCATCGGTCCCCGCCGCTACCCGCCGAAGAGTCGCTTCACGTCGTGGAACGTGAGGAAGATGAACAACATCACAAGCAGCACCGTGCCGAAGGCGATCATGCGCTCGAGCAGCTTGGCGTTGAGGCGCCTGCCGCGCACGCGCTCGACGAGGTTGAGGGCGATGTGCCCACCGTCGAACGGCAGGATCGGCAGCAGGTTGATGAGTCCCAGGTTGAAGCTCAGGAAGGCGAGCAGGATGGGATACCAGCTCTGCCGCACCGCCTGCTGACTCACGTTGATGATGCCCACCGGCCCCACGGCGCCGTCGGGCCCCGTGGCGCTGATCTTCCCGCTGATCAGCATCCAGAAGCCGCTGAACGTGCCGACGACGACGTCCTTGAAGCCGGCCAGGCCCAGCCCGACCGCGCGGATCGGCCCCGGGCGGTTGCGCACCACGCCGGCGGCGACCCCGAGATAGCCGTTGCCGGGAGACTGCGGGTTCTCGATGAGGGTCACCTTGACGGTCTTCTCCGCGGATGCGCCGCCGGAGCCGCTCGCGGCGGGCCGGTACGTGAGGCTGATCGTCTTGCCCATATTGGCGCGGAAGAAGGCTGACGCCTGATCCCAGGTGGTCCAGCGCTGCCCGTTGGCGCCGACCAGCGTGTCGCCGGCCACGAGCCCGGCTTTGGCGGCCGGCGCATCCTTCACGACCTGGTCCAGCGTGAGGGTCGCCGTGGGCACGCCCTGGATGCCGATGAAGAGGATCATGATGACGGCTGCCGCGAGAAAGTTCATGAGCGGCCCGGCAGCGATGGTGATGTTGCGTTTCCAGACCGCCTTCTTGTAGTACACACGGTCGCCGGTGCCCTCGGGCAGCTCCTCTTCGGGCAGCATGCCGCTGATCTTGCAGAAGCCGCCCAGCGGGATGATGCCGATGCCGTACTCGGTCTCGCCCCAGGTGCGGCGCAGGGCGGCCGGCGGGAAGCCGATGTAGAACTTCTCGACGCGCATGCCGAACGACTTGGCGGCGATGAAGTGCCCGAGCTCGTGCACGGTGATGAGCAGCGCGAGCCCGAGGATGGCGACCAGCCACACCCACTGGCCGAGCAGAAGGGTGACGAGGATGGCGCCGCCGAGAAGCAGCGACCAGGGGCTGAGTGCGCGCTTGGGGTTCGGGACGTCGGCGCGGGACGCGGGGGCGTCTGCGGCGCCTACCGTCTCAGGGGCTCCGGGGGCGCCTGCGGTCTCAGTGGCGCCGGTCGCGCCGGTGACGCCGGCAGCGGGCTCGTCGGTGGCCCGTGAGTCTGTGTCGCTTCGCTCGTCAAGCTCGGTCATGCAGTCTCTTTCGTGTGTGATGGCGCAGTCGCTGCCAACAGGATATCCGACCGATGTTGAGGCCGGGCTAACTCCCGTGTGGACGAGGCCGCCGGCCGGCCGGGCGCGGGCTGGGCGCGCTCAGCCCGGCCGGCCGGCGGCCTCGCGGGCGAAGCGGCGCGCCTCCTCGTCGCAGGCGTAGACGTCATCGAGGCTCTCCACGGGCTCGTCGCCGAGCCAGGTGAGGCATTTCTCCACGATCTCGGGGATGGCGAGAAAGGCGATGCGGCCGCCCAGAAACTCCTGCACGGCGATCTCGTTGGCGGCGTTGAGCACGATCGGCGCCGCCACGGTGCGCGGGGCGCAGCCGGCGGCCTCTGCATCGCAAGCGACGATGGCGGCCTTGCGCCCAGCCTCCTCGGCCAGCGCCAGGCAGCGAAACGTCTCGGTGTCGGGCTTGTGGAAGGTCAGCTCGGTGGCGAACAGGTCGAGGCGCTTGACCATCGGCAGCACCGGGCGCTCGGGGTAGGCGAGCGCCCAGCCGATTGGCGTGCGCATGTCGGGAGCGCCAAGGTGCGCAAGGATGGCGCCGTCGGCGAAGCGCGCCATGCTGTGCACCGTGCTCTGAGGGCTGATCACCACGGTGATGTGATCGTACGGCACACCGAACAGGTAGTGCGCCTCGATCACCTCGAGGCCCTTGTTCATGAGCGTGGCGGAGTCGATGGTGATCTTCGCGCCCATCGACCAGTTGGGATGCTTGAGCGCCTGCGCGGGCGTGACGGCAGCCAACTCCGCGGCCGACAGGCCGCGGAAGGGGCCGCCCGAGCCGGTGAGGAGGAGCTCTTCGAGGGCGGGCGCGACAGGGCCGCCGGGGGGGCCGGCTGCGCCGGCGGGCGCGGCGGCAGGGCCGGCGGGCGAAGCCGGCCCGGCCCCCCCGCCCCCCGCCGCGATGCACTGGAACAGGGCGCTGTGCTCGCTGTCGACGGGCAGGATCAGCGAGCCGCTGCGGCGTGCCGCGTCGAGCACGAACGGGCCGCCGGCGACCATGCTCTCCTTGTTCGCCAAAGCCAGAGTGGCGCCGGCTTCGAGCGCCGCCATCGTGGCGCGCAGCCCGGCCGCGCCGACGATGCCGTTGAGCACGGTGAGCGGCACGCCGGCCGCGGCCGCGTCGGCGGCCGCGCGCGAGACGAGCTCCTGCACGCCGGCTTCGCCGGCGAGCACTTCGAGCTCGGGCGCCCGCGCGGCCGCGTCGGCCGCGGCCTTCGCATCGCGCAGGCAAACGACCTTCACGCCGTGAAGCGCCGCCTGCTCGAGCAGAAGCTCGCTGTTCGAGCCGGCTGCCAAGCCGACGAGCTGGCAGCTCGGGACGGCCGCGAGCACCTCCAGGGCCTGGCGGCCGATCGAGCCGGTGGAGCCGAGGATTAGCAGGTGTCGATGCGCGGAGCCGGTCATCGAGGCAAGGGTACCACGGTGCCGGCTCTGCAACCGCGGGTGGCGGGAGCCGCATGCGCTGCCTGCGTCGGTCGGCCGGATGTCCTCCGCACACCTGGCATCCGCCGCGAAGCCGGCGGCGGTTTGGTGCTCAGCGAACAGAGCTTCTCACCCTGCCCGACAGCCTGCCACGGCGCCGGCGGCAGACCGTTTCCGGCAGAACAGCGTTGGCCGGCCGGCCGGTGCCAATCACATTGGAGCAACCTTGGTGGGCGTCGCAAGGAACACAGCAGCCCGAAAACCGTCACGCAGGCGTGTCTGCAGCCGGGGCGGCGGCCACCGCCTGATCATCACGTTGCAGTCTCCACAGCACGACCAGAGCCGCAACGAGCGCACCCACGAGCAGCAGATTGCGCGCGGCTATCACGAGAATGGCCGTGTGCTCCAGGTGCATCATGCTCACATACATCCCGGGGTACTCGAGTTGGGTGAGGATGGTGGCAACCAACACGATGGCGGCAGGCACCCGGAACGCCGGCCGCTTCGCGACCAACGCCAGCGCGACCACGGGCAGCACCCAGATCATGTGCTGCGGCGAAAGCACCTTGTTGCCGCACATCGCGGCGAGCATCAGCGCGAGCACTGCCACCGGCACCGCCTCCGCATCCGCGCGGAGCGCTCGGCGGACCCTCCAGATCACAAGATAGACGACGATCGTCAGCGTCAGCACGGTCAGTGGGGCCATGGTGTTCACGACTTGGGCGCCGGCCGCGAGGATGCTCATCGAGCCCCCCGGCGGCACAACGACGGTCACGCTGCCTGGTTGCAGGACGTCGCGCAGCAAGAACGGGCTGGCCGCGACGCTCTCGATCTGCAGGCCTCGGGCAGTCTGCCCGCCGACGAGACTCGCCCAGAAGCGGCCGGGGTCCCGGGCCACGAAGGGGAGAAAGGGGATGACGGCGCCGGCCGCGGCGGCCAGCGTCGCCCACCAGACCAGACGCCAACGCCGTGCGAGCACAAGGACAAGCGGAAGAAGGACGATCGGCATGAGCTTGAGGCTGAAACCCAGGCCGACCATCAGGCCGGCCAGCGCCCAGCGCCGGTATGCCAGGCAAAGAACACTGAGCGCGACCACCAAGGCGACGGTGCCGTCGAAGCGGTTCAGCCCGATCATGCCGTTCGCGACCACGGCGGCCGCGAACGCCACAGCCGCGGCCAAGGAACGGCCGAGCGTGCCCCACAACCTCACCGCTGCCCAGGTCGTAGTCAGCGCAGTCAGTGTGAACACCGCCAGCATCTCGATCTTGAACTCGCGCGCGTAGCCGGCGACCGTTGCCGTATGGAAAGGGATCAGGAGTGGGACCAGCGTGAGCGGCGGGTATTCGAACTGGAACTGCGCATAAGGCCAAGCGCCGCGACGGATCGACGCGGCGATGAAGGCGTAGCGAGCCACATCGGGAGATGCCGACTCCCACAGAAGGGGCACGATGCGGCGGAGGACCGAGAGCACGAAAGCCCAGGCCACGAACTGCAGGGCGGCTGCAGCGGCGAACAACAGCCAAAGCTCCCTGCGCGTGAGCGGCCTTGGCGAAGTGGACAGTCTAGGAGCGATCGCGACCCGGCGACTGTCCTCGTGAGCGCTGTCGGTCATTTGACTCGCATCTCCTTGGCGAATGGCCGGGTGCGACGCGGCTCCCCACCGGGGCGAAGCCGGGTCTTGGGAAGGAGCGGCGAGTATACCGAATGGCCGTCGACGGTTGGACGTTGAGCACGGGAGACGCTCGACGGGCGCAGGGCCGAGCCCCGTCACGCGGCCTGGACGTTCACTCGCGTGGGAGCCTTGCGAGCACCTGCGCCGTGCTCTCGTCCGCCGGCTTGCGCTGGAAAGCGTATTTGGGGCGCACCAGCACGGGCGGGTAGTCGAGGCCGCCGGAGGCTGCCTGCAGCTCGGCATCGGTCATGCCTGCGGTCCCAATCAAGTTGACGACGAGCGTCGGCACGATGCGGTGACGGCGGTAGTAGCTGATCGTCGCCTGGGTCAAGTTCCCGGAGGCATCCGAAGACAACCAGTACGTGTTGGCGGCGATGCCGCCTGTCCAGTACAGGTAGTACCCGGACCCCTCGTACATGACGAGCAGCTCGTCGTCGGGGCGCGCCTGCTCGCGCAGGTCGGCGGAGTAGCCATCAAGGAGGAGCCGCCGCTCCGGGGTCACCTTGATGCCCCACCACGGGCCCGAGTCGAAACGGCTCGTCAGCTGCGCATACGGAACGTCGCGCTGCTGAAACTGGAACTGGAACGCAACAGTGACGCCGACAGCGGCGATGAGAACCGCCAGCGCGAGCCACGGGACTCCTGCGCTGCGGGAAGCGGCGGGCGGAAGACCACCCGCGTCATCCTCAGACCGGACTGGGGGTGTCGCGAATCCCGGCGGCGCGGTGGACGTTGCGACCGCCTCGAGCGCCCAGGCGAGGAAGAGCCCGCTGGCGATGAGCGCTGGGGCAAGGCCGACGGCGGAGCTCACATAGCCGGCGGCGCTGGTGTAGGCGGTCATGGCCCCCGCGATCATCGCCGGCGCCCAGATCCAGATGAGCAGCTTGGCGCCGGTCTCCCGCCTCTCCCGGGGGATAAACAGGAACAGGTACGGCGTCATAAACGCGTAGATCTGCACGTAGCCGGAAGCCCAGAGCAGGGGGCGCTGGGCGGCCAGCCAGAGCGCCACGGGCACAGTCGCCAGCAACATGCGCCCCACCCGTGGCCAGCGTTGGAACACCAAATAGATGAGGAGCGCAGCGACGATGAGGTATGGGCGCCACGTGGTCAAGAGCCAGAAACCCCGCGCAATCGCAAGGGCCTTCGAGGCTCCTCCGAGCTGATTCGACAGGTGCGCGCCCGCAATCGAGAGCTGCCAGCTACGCACCAGGTTGCGCGGCCCGAAGCTCAGCATCACGGCGCCGATGGGCACGAGCACAAGCGCGCCCCCGAGCACCCAGGCGCTGAGCGCCCGCCATGCACCAAGCCCAGTGGGCGGACCCTCCGGGTCGGGCGGATGCACAAAGGCGCCCTGGGCGAGCATGGCGGTGGCGCGTCGGCCCTGCGCAAACACAAAGAAGACGGCGAAGAAGGGCACGACAAACAGCAGCGAGGGGTAGGCGACGACGGCTAACCCCAGGGCCGCGCCCGCGCCCATCGCGAAGCCGCGGCCCTTGCCGTCGACCACGACCCGTGACCCGAGTGCGGCGCCCAGCGTGAGGAACGCCAGGCCCATCGTGTTGTAGCTCAACTGGGGCGTGGCCCAGAAGATGTACGTCACGAACACGGTCGCGATAAGCAACGCGAGCTGCCAGCGCACCAAGCGCCGGAGCAAGAAGAACACGGCCAGCGCCACGCCGATCGTCAGGAGCAGGTACAAGTGCCGAGTGTAGATGACGAGGCCCGTCGGGTCGTTGGCGCGAAGCAGCCCGAAGAGTTTCAGAAACGGGTATTCCAGCAGAGCCGGGGCTTGAAAAGCGCTTTGGTCGAGACTGAAAGGCCGATCGCCCAGCACCATGCGCCACGGGACCAGGATGTAGAAGCTCTCGTCGCGGAGATCCATGCCCTGGAAGAGCCGCAGCCAACTGAGGACGAGGGCCGCCGCGGCGACTCCGATGGCGACGGCCGCAAACACGACGGCCGCGGCTCCACCGCGCCGTTCCGCTGGACCTCTCTTCTCTGACAAAGTCGCTACTGGTCCGACCCTCTCGCTCACCTGGCACGGTGGCTCCGCGATGAGGCGAAGGCCCGTGCGCGATCTCGTCGTTTCTCAAAGACCGCGCGCGCTCCTCACCACCAGCCACGTCGTGAGAACCCGGCGTCCGCAATGATAGCCGCACCGCGGTGAATGGGCGAATACGCTCTCCTACACTCACGTTGCGGCGTCTTCCACGTCTCGGCTCCACCGTATCTCGTGCCCACAGGAGGTGATACGGTCACTGCTCGTGCGGCCACCGAAGGACTCATTGAATGCCGTCTCCCGGATCTCGCCCACATGAGTGATAGCCATCATCCGCTGGGGTCGGACATGCGGCACGTCATGCTCCACACGGAGGGGCTCTGGGACGAGCTTCGGGGACGCAGAGTCTTCGTCACCGGCGGAACAGGCTTCATCGGGCGCTGGCTGGTCGAGTCCCTCCTCTGGGCGAACGACGAGCTGGCGTTGCACGCCCGGGTCCTCGTCCTGTCGCGGCACCCGGACGCTTTTGCGCGTGTCTGTGCACGTCTCGCGGACCACCCGGCGATGACGCTTCTCAGGGGAGATTGCCGGACCTTCGACTACCCTGACGGTGAGTACAGTCACGTGCTCCATCTCGCCAAGGAGTCGGAGCCTGCAGCGTCGGCTCCGGGCACCGCACGAGTGCTCGAGTTCGCCGAAACCCATGGCACGAGGAAGTTGCTGTTCACTAGTTCCGGTGCCGTCTATGGCGGGCAGCCGCGGGACCGTGAACGCCTCCGTGAGGACTACGGCGGCATGCCCTCACCTGAGGACCGACACGCTGAGTACGCACTTGCCAAACAAGCCGGCGAGCGGCTGTGTTCCGCAGCCTCGGCCGACTCTCAGGTGCGCGCCAAGATCGCGCGTTGCTTCACGTTCGTTGGTCCGTACATGGACTTCGATGCCGGGTACGCCATCGGGAACTTCATCCGCGACGCCGTCCGCGCCGACTCTGTGCAGGTGTCCGGAGACGGCACGCCGCTGCGCTCGTACCTGTACGCCGCCGATCTGGCCGTTTGGCTGTGGACCATCCTGTTCGCGGGAGAAGACGCCGTGCCGTACAACGTCGGCTCGCCGGATCCCGTCTCCATTGGGGACGTCGCGCGGCTCGTGGCGCGCGTCGCAGGAGGCACCACGCCCGTGCGGATGGCTCGGGCTCCCGGACCGGACTCCGCCCCGCCGGAGCGCTACATCCCCGACACGTCTCGCGTCGCACGGCTCGGTCTGAAGGTCGAGATCGGCCTGGAAGACGCCGTGCGGCGCACGCTGAACTGGTACCGATCCACGCTCTGAATGCCGCCGTCGACATGACCTCGCGGCAGCGCCGTCAGGCCGTGCTAAGCGTGCTCACCAGTTCACACACGGCATGGAGGGCGAAGCCGTGCGCCTCTTGGATGCGAGGCGTCGAGCCTGGGCCGCCGCACACCATCACGTCCGAGAGCGCGCCCAGCTCCTCTGCGGCCTCCGCGGACCCGACGAGGGCGACCACGCCGACCCCGACGCGCCGCGCTTCGCGTGCGGCAGCCACCACGTTGCCGCTGGTGCCGCTGGTGGTGAAGCCGATCAGGACATCGCCGCGACGGCCCAAGGCGGTCACCTGTTGAGCGAACACGTTCTCGTAGCCATAATCGTTGGCCAATGAGGTGATGACTGCGGGGTCGACGCAGAGAGCTACGCACGGCAGACTCATGCGTGACCCTTCGAACCGGCCCACGAGCTCAGCGGCCAGGTGCTGGGCGTCGGCCGCCGAACCCCCGTTGCCGCACGTCATCACCTTCCCGCCGGCGGCGGCGGCCTTCACGATGAAACGCGCCACGGCGAGCAGACTTCCCGCCTGCGAGAGCACGGCGGCGATCGCCTGGTCATGCGCCCGTGCCATGTTCTCGAGGCGTTCCTGTGCGCCGGATTCGTCTAGGCTTTGCACGAACGCCCTCCCCACCTTGTTGATTGTGGTGCCTGTTTCCTGGTCACACCGGCTCCAGTCTGTTCTCGCGCAGTATGACGACGGAGAGTCTCGAGCCGAACTGCTCCCTCACGATCCCCGCCACCTCGTCCGAGTAGCTCGCGGCCATCACGATCACGGCGTCCACGGGATCGGTGCGGAGCGCCTCCGGAGCGACGATGGGCAGATGAGTGGCCGGCGTGAACCTGCCCTGCTTGAACGGCGCCGAGTCCACCACGTACCGGATCCCGCTCGCAATGCCCGTCATGGCGATCGTCGCGAAGGCCTGATGCCCCGCCCCCCACACCGCAACCCGCCGCGCCGCGAAGCCGGCGAGGTAGGTCTGAAGCTCGTGCGTGAGCTGTTGCTGTTGCTCGCGGAAGCCGGAGATGTCCAGCCTGCCACGCTTGCGCACGGTGGCTGAGAGCACGTAGCCGTCGCGCAGCTCATCGACCCGCAGCACCTCGAACCCGTTGACCCCGAGCGTGGTCCGCAGAGTCTCGGCCGTGAAGTACATCAGGTGGTCGCCGACGAACTCCGAGAACAGCGTCTGCCGCACGACCATGTCGAAGTTCGGCACTTCGACGAGGCCGGCGGCGCCGTCCACCAGGTTGTCGGCGATGGCCCTCAGCGCCACTCCCGGGTCGGGCATGTGCTCGAGGAACATCAGGAGCAGGAAGCCGTCGAACGGCCCAACGTCCCAGGCGCCGGCGCCCTCACCAGGATAGGCTCGCGTCACACGTAGACCGCTCGCCACGCAATCGGCCACCGCGCTCACCGAAGCCTCCAGCCCAAACGCCTCCACGTCCAGAAGCTGCAGCAGCGACAGGAACTCACCGCGGCCGCAACCGACTTCCACGATGCGCTTGCCGTGGAGTCCGTGCTCGTCGATGAACCGGGCGAACTGCTCTGACTTCGCCCGCCTGATCACGTCGGACACCGCCGCGGCGCGGATCACCTCGCGATAGTACGGCACGGGCTCGCTCGCCAGTTGCACGAGCCCGCACGCCGCACATTGGAGTACTTCGAGATCGACGCCCGTCTCGTCGACGAGAGCCGCCGCGTCAGGGAGCTCCTGCGCCGACTTCGGCATGTTCGCGTACCGCGCCAGGGGCTCGTCGAACAGGCGGCCACCGCAGACTCGGCAGGCACGCTCAGCCATGTAGCCCTCCGGCGGCAAGTCGGCTCCTGCCGCGGGGTCGGCTGAGGCATCGTCGAAGTTGATCTTCTCGTCCTCGATCGCGAGCGGATGATTCTTGACCTGCGTGAGGATGGCCCCGACGTACTCGCCGATAATGCCGATAAAGATCAGCTGCACGGCAGTGAAGAAGAACAACCCGATGACCAGCGGAGCAAGACCGAGCGAAAAGGTGCTCCAGAACAGCAGCTTATAGACTAGATACGCGATTGCGATGACCAGGCTGCCTCCCGCGAGGCAGAAGCCGGAGAAGGTCGCCAGCCTGAGCGGCAGCTTGGAGTGATTGACGAATCCGGTCATCGCGACGCCGTACAAGGTGAAGAAGTCGTGCTTGGATTCCCCCCACTTGCGCGGTGGCTGTACGAACTCCACTTCCGCGCGTCGGAATCCAATCTCGCTGACAAATCCGCGGAAGTACGGCTCAGGATCCTTGTACAGTTTGAGCGCGTCCATGACTTTGCGGTCGTAGAGACCAAAGCCCGTGAAGTTCTGAATGATGTCGTCCGTGTCGGAAAACCTCGACAGCAAACGATAGTAGCTGCGACGGATAGTCGACATCGGGAATCGCTCTTGGCTACCGCTCTTCACTGCCACAACGACCTCATTGCCCTGCTGCCACTTGCGAATCAAGTCAGAGATCAGTTCGGGGGGGTCCTGCAGGTCGGAGCTCATGAGGACCACTGCGTCACCACTGGCCTGCAGGAAGGCGTTGTAGCCGGACCGGATCGGGCCGAAGTTGTTGGCGTTGAGAATGACGCGAAAGTGCTTGTCGACGGCCGCGATGCGCCGGAGGAGGTCACGGCTTCCATCGCTGGAGCGGTTGTCGGCAATGAGAATCTCAAAGGCGTACTCTGGGAAGCCCTGCGTGATGGCCATCAAACGGTCATAGAACTCCTGCAGGTTACCCTCTTCGTTGTAGCAACTGCTCACGATGCTGACGGTCTTGCGCTTGGCCGGAGTCGTGACCGCCCCTACGTCCTCATCTGCCGCCAACAGAGCCATAGTCCCGCCGTCGCGAGTGGTCATCGCAACCTCTCCACGGGGAAGCCGTCGATGTCGTCCCGCGTGTAGTGGTCACT
>Ga0114951_10001160_pt1 | contig 33850 bp, 32 predicted proteins | sample AM7aDNAmetaG_FD_88677 | JGI IMG/M metagenome (GOLD analysis project Ga0114951, IMG submission 88677) | Freshwater microbial communities from Finland to study Microbial Dark Matter (Phase II) - AM7a DNA metaG | ecosystem: Environmental > Aquatic > Freshwater > Lake | place: Finland: Lake Alinen... | reverse complement strand
GGTAAATCGCCAAAGCTTCTTCTGGAGTAATTACCTTCATGTCTCCAAAAACGGCACAAGAGACGATTTTATTAACCCCTTTTTTTTCTGAACAACAACGACCTATCTTATGCTCTCAAACACTACCCCACGCAAAGGGACCTGAGTAGTTACCCTTACTTTCATTAGAATAACGGTTACAAGCGCCATCAAAAGACTGATGAACAGAGGCACGATAAAAGCTTTGAACTTGTTGAGTTTTCTGAACCGCAGATCAAAGATCTCCTTAAAACCCAGCGAAGGATATTCCCTCGCCGCAAACCAGGCCAGGAGGAGAAAAATGCCGTAGAAGAAAAAAGTGGCGATCAGGTTAATATCCATCTTCTGTGTCAGGGAGTCTGTGGAAGCGCCGAGCCGATGCGCGGTAAAAACTATTGCCAGGGAAACGGACTCAACGATCAGGAACCAGAGGATGATGATCTTCGCGGAGAGGCAGGTTTTTAAAAAACTATTCGTGCCCGCGACCTGCCGTTCCTCAAGCGGCAAAGCCCGGTAGTCCAAAAAATACTTATTCCTTGAGAAAAGGTATACCGGTAAAACAAGAAGTGAAAAAAGAAAAGTGAGGACCCCCCAAGTTGCAGGCCCCGACCCCATCCTCGCCTGGTAAATGGCGGAGTGTTCCTTTTTTAGGCGGGCGGCATCAAAAACAATAACGAGAATTATGAACACCAGAGACATCAAGCTGGCAAACGCTTTCATGCTTAAACCGGTCTTCCGTACTTGATCAGTTTTTCCATCAACAAATCAACATTCAAAGGTTTCGCGATAAAATCCGTCAGCCCCGCTTCGGCGCATTTCAACCGGTCTTCGTCCAGCACCGCAGCGGTGAGAGCGATCACCGGAAAATCTTTGGAGATCTCACGCCTTATGATCTGCGTGGCTTCCACCCCGCCCATGACCGGCATCTGTAGATCCATCAGGCAGATGTCGTATTGTCCGGATTTAAGTTTCTCTAAAGCTTCTTTCCCATCATTGGCAAAATCCACAAGACATCCCCATCCAGCCAGGATAACCTTAATGAGCATCTGGTTGGTCTTCGTATCCTCCGCCACCAGCACACGCATGCCTTTCACCGCAAGCTCATCGGCCGTGCGCCGTGTGATTATTATTTTCTCTTCCCTCTGGTCGCCCACGACCGCGCCTATGACCTGAGCAAGGTCATCCTTGAAAACCGGCTTAGAGATATATCCGTGAAAACCTTTCATCTCCGATTTCTTGGCCGCCCCTGCCCAGAGATCGGATGTGATCGCGATGAATTTTATGCCGGAACCTGGAAATAACGCCTTCAGATCTACAACGAACTGATAACCCTCCGTCTTCTCCATCCGCACATCGCTTAACACCAACTCCGAGAGAGGTCTTGTTGCGCCAGACTTTTTCATGTAGTCCAAAGCCTCTGCCGCGCTGGAAGCTATGAAAGCAACCAAAAGACCCGTGTCGAGACAGTACCTCCGCGTGATCTCCTGGGCTGTCTTGTTTTCATCGACAATCACCACGGTCTTTCCGGCCAAGTCCTTTTTATCCGGAGGAGTAATCTTGTTTTCAAGAGTAGGAGTTATCGACGACGAGTATTTTTTTCCCGACATTCTAAATTCCTTAGATGGATTTTGACCGTCCTCCCCGGCGAAGCAATACAGAGGAAGAAGGCCACAGGATGGTTATAATGAATTCCAAAACAACAGGGCGTATTATCTCCCTGACGACTTCAAATATCCATCGTAAATGCTTTTCAACCAGGGCAATCGCATCTTAAACTATGGGAATACAAGCGCTTGTGATACTGGACGTCGCATAAAACAAGCTCTTGTTTTTCTTAAAAAGCTGAGTTTTTAAAACGCTTCTCTCTACAGAGCGAAAAATTTAGACGCGTATGCCCTGCGTTTTCAACTTTCCCAAGGCGATTTAGAGGCGAGTGCCATGTTCTGTTTGATCTTCATGGCATGCGTGATGATCGTCAATAGCCTGAGGACATTGTTCCGCCCTGAAAATTAATCTTCGTTAAAACCGTATGGTTTCCTCCTTTCCCGCATATGTTTCCCAGGGGATCCCGAAAGAAACCGGCGGTTGAGGCGGGTTGCATTCAAGCCAGGCGGATTAAGATCCAAATAATGCCGAACTTCCAAAAGATCAAAAGCGGGTGGCAATGCCTAACGAGGACAATATCGTAACGACCTTGAAATAATGCTATTTGAGAAATGCGCAGCGCTTATGCCCCGTGCTCCATTTCAGGCGCTATTTTGAAAATCATACACCCGGTACCCACGGGATTCATAAACGCAATACTTTGAGAGGGCCTTCGCCCAGGGAAGCTCTTCCTCAGGGTTCGAAAGAAACCACCGGATATGCCTTTTGATAAAACAATCCACGACAACCTCAGGAACTGTTTCTTGTTTAACATAGGCTATCTCGCTTAACCTGCTACTATGTTCTGACGCTAATTCATAGGGCCCGATAAAATACTTAACAACATAGCCTTGTCGTTCCGATAACGCTTCAGCTATTGCTTTTTTATTTTCGCCGTAGGAGTCCTGGATAATATCATCGTGCCGACTATGCGTTCTGATAAAGTCGCAGGCGTGAACCAACCCAACAGGCACGACATGGTTGATGAAAGGCCTGCCCCAAAGGGGGCCCCGCTGAACTTCCCTTCCAAGATAGGCTGGAAACAGAAAACAAAGACAAATGGCTCCCATAATGATTCCCCTGGCCTTGCCGGACCGTGCCAGCCAGTCCCGGATAAAAAGAAAAACCGCCCCTCCTGTCCAGGCAATGACAACAAAACAGGCCCAGACAAAAGGTCTATGCAAAAGCTCGTCACGCATCGCAGTCCCGTGCGCATCAAATGCAAGTCCCAGGGACATGACTAGATAGTTCGCAATAATGATGACGGGGAAATACAGGACGCTTTTGTCCGTTTCTTTTCTAATGAGCCACATCAGGGAAAAGCACAAAATTCCCGCTGTTCCGAAAGTACTCAAGAAAAGAACTGCCGCCATAAACGCGGCCGTAAAATAAGGATTGGACATCGAGGCGATACTATCGATTTTAGAGAAAAGAAAGTTGTGCAAAAAGTTATTTTCGATGCCTGCTAAAACAAACGCGAAGTACTGCTGCAAAGCACTCCCGTCCAGCCTGACCAGAGGTATCATGGCGATTTTTTCTGACATCTTCATCCCGAACGCAAGAAGCGCCAAAAAAGAAAATAGCCGGATGCAGCGCATGTATTTCGAATATTTATTGAAGAATAGGGCGGGGTAAATACCCATCGGAAAGACATTGGCCAGAAAAATGTGCGCCTTGTAATGGGGCACTACTGAAAAAACGGCGTAACTGACCAGAATCCATGTTAAGCTGCGGTGATGGCAACCCACAAACATAAATAGCCAGGCTAAGGCCATCACGGCAATGCCGTACGACGCTCCGGGGAGATCTGTTGCTGCCAATGGTAACTAAGCCAATGGTTCGCAGCCCACAGCTGGAGGGGATCCGGAATTAAAAATAGAACCACACATGCCGACAATCCCGCCCAAGGCCCCCAAAAAAAACTTATGAGCACAAAAGCCGCCAACCCCGCCAAAACAACTCCGAGAGGTACCAAAAAACAACCGAAAGCCTGGTACGCTGTCGTTTGTCCTAAAGAGCACAGCGTTGCCGGAGCGACATAGCAGGCGTAATGGTAAAAAGGCGCAGGCACCCCCGACAGAATCATATGGCTCAACGTCCGGAAGCCTTTTGAGAAAGCAAAGGCGCTTATCTTCTGCGCGTGAAAAAACCATCGCTCCACGGCTTGTAGATCACAACATCCCCGTGAACCACAACCGGGTTCAGGGAAGACTGCGCCCACAGAGAGGCCGCCAACAAAACCAGACATAGCGAGAGGAAGGACGGCAGGCCCCATCGGCAGTCAGAAAATTAAGAATACGGATAGAGGATGCTCTGTATTTGAGCGTCCCCACAAAAAACACCGTCAGACAGGCAAGGCCGAAATCTACCGCTATGGAAAGCGGAAGTATCAAAAACAATAAATAAACCATCGTGTTAACGAAGAAAAAACCCAGCAGGAAAAAAAGATGGAAATCTGCAATGCGGCTCACCCCTTCCATCAAACTCTCTGCGATCATACGACCGGCCCACCAGGAAAAGAAGGACAAAACTGAAAAAAAGGCAATTCCTTCCGGGCTCACGGATTTAGTCGCTATCCAGTTCCATAGCGAGAAAACAAAAACACACACAATCCACGATGCAATCTCCCACGCGGTGATTTGAACATAGCGCACCTTGGATTCCCGAACCGTTTCCATACGCTCCTTGATAAAACCATTTCCTCTCGGAGTCACTAGCCGACGACCCTGTATAAAACTCTAAAATCTTTGCGCTTTGAAGATGAGCTAAAATCGTGGTTAATTGTACCAGTCGATGATCTGGACCCGCTAGAAATTTCAAACTTGGACGAGAGAGCTTTCTATTTAAGTCCAAGAATTCTTCGCGGATTAGTGCGCCTCAGGCTTTGACTCTCCTCGATTTCCGATCCTATTTTCATCGCCCGACAAAACAAGATCGATCTTCATAGCCTTTTTTATAGCAACGCGCTCTTTTCAAAATCGCTCTCATTTGCTTTTTCGGTATCCGCCCGATATACTTCCTTTAGCGAAAGAGAAAGTATCATTTGCAGAAGCAGTTCGCATCCAAGCTTATCGAAAACACCGGTTCCAAATGTTTTTGGAGGAAGCTATCACATGACAGCCAAAGAGAATCCCGATCTGAAGACGGATTCCGCGACTCAGAGCGCAAACCCCATGGACAAGAAGCCTTCGCTGAAAAAAAGAATTCTCATAATTGAAGACGAGTATAGCGCCAGTAAGTTCCTCACCATGCGCCTTAAAAACCTTGGATACGGCGTCTCGGCTGCCTTTGATGGTATGACCGGCCTCAAAGAAGCCATGGATACCCTTCCGGACCTTATCATTCTCGATCTCATGATCCCCAAACTTCCCGGAGAAGAAGTCTGCAAAGCGCTCCGGGAGAGCTTTGACGAAAACCTTGTGAAGATCCCCATCATCATGTTGACCGGAAAAGATTCTGTGGTCGACAAGATCCTCGGGAAAGTCATCGGCGCCGATGCTTATCTGACAAAGCCCTACGAGTTCAGCGATCTTTTTGAGGCGATCAAGAAAATCCTTCCGGAGGCTTAAACTCTGACAAGCAGGTCGTTCCGGGAAAGATCCCGGCTCGGGAAAAGGAGCGCGAAGATGAATCCACAAAAGTTCACGCAGCCCGGATGGAAGATACTTCTTGTCGAAGACGAACAGGATTTCGCAGAGATCCTGAAGCTCCGCCTCAGCAAAGAAACCCATCCCCCGCTTGAGATCACTTGCGTCCCGACATTACAACAGGCCCTCGAAGCCCTTGAGGAAAAAAAATGGGATCTGATCTTGCTCGACCTGATGCTTCCTGATTCCGGAGGGATACAAACGTTTGTTTCGCTCCGCACTCAGGCTCGCCATACGCCCATCGTCATCATGAGCGGCCTGGACAATGACAACCTCGCGATCGACGCTGTACGTAAAGGCGCCGAGGATTATCTGATCAAAGGAGAGATCAATTCAAGGCTCCTGCTCCGCATCCTTCATCACGCAATCGACCGCCACCGGATCAAGGAAAAACTCGCCTCGGTCACCGGCCATCTCCGTAAAAGCAACATGCGTCTTGAAAAAATGGCGCTTCTTGATCCGCTCACGGAACTCTACAACCGCCGCGGCCTCCAGCAGGCCCTCCGCCGGGAAACCCAGATCCTGGCGCGTGAAGGCGGAAAACTGCTGATCCTTATTTTTGACATCGACGATTTCAAGAAGATCAATGACTCCCTGGGACATCCCGTCGGGGATCTCCTTCTGAAAGAGACCGCGAAAAAGATCCGCGATTCAGTCCGCGCCGCAGATCATGTCGCCCGGGTCGGCGGAGATGAATTTATCCTGCTTCTACCGAAAACCTCTCTCAAGGAGGGGCTTCAGCTTGCCGAACGCCTCAGATTCGCCATTTCGAATACCACGATCGTCGTTTCAGACAAGGAATCGCTCCGCATCACAGCAAGTTTCGGGCTGAGTCCCGTTCCCGCGCACGTCACCTCCGTGGACGAACTTCTGGCCATCTCGGATCCTTTTCTGAGGCGAAGTAAAAATGAGGGAAAGAACCGGATCTCCTATCAAATGCCCGGAGAAGCGGAAGAACATATCCTGGAAGCAGAGGCGGGACACATCACGGAGCTCATGCGCCGGGGCTCTGATTTCTTCGCTGTCAAACAACCGATCATGCGTCTTACCGACCTATCGATCATCGGTTATGAATTCCTCTCCCGGCTAAAAAACAGCTGCGTCCACGCCCCTGATGAATTTTTTCGGGTGGCCATGGAAAATAACATGTTGACCCTCGTCGACCATCACTGTTTCCGCTCCTGCATCTCGGCTTCAGCCTCGCTCCCTCCCCTCATACACCGGCATATCAATCTTTTTCCGGCCACCATTATCGATTTGGCTGTGGAAACGCTCGTTCAGAAGCTTGTCACGAATTGCCCGGCTCAAAGCTACTGTCTGGAGATCAGCGAGCAGCAGATCCTCGGGGAACCCTCCCACCTGATCGGTCCGGTGGAGGAACTCAAGCGCTATGGCATTTCGATCGCCGTCGATGACGTCGGCTTCGGAAACACCTGTCTTGAAAGTCTCATCCTGCTCGAGCCGGATGTGATCAAGCTGGATAAGAAATACATACGCGGGATCGCACAAGACATTCATATCGAGCGCTCCCTCCGCCGCACCCTCAAAATCGCGTCGGACTTGAACGCCGAGGTGATCGCTGAGGGTATTGAAACACAAGAAGATCTGGACAAGCTCAAGGAGCTTGGTGTCAAATACGGTCAGGGATTCTATCTGGGAATGCCCGCGTGAGTCAGGTGCCAAAAATATCATGAAAAATAAATCTTCGGGGTCCGGCCGCGACCCTCTGCTCTTCGCCACAAACCTGAAATTCCTTTTGTCTTTCCTTTTCCTTGTTTTTTTTGCCGTGGGCAATTTCCTCATCATGAACGATCAGATCCGCCATGCCAATAAAGATGCCTTGATCATCAGTTTTATGGAAAGTCAGTACAGCCTGGTTCAAAAAACGACTTTTCTTTCCATCTCCTATGCCCAATCCATGGACCCCCGCGAACGAAGCGACCTCCGGAAAACCATCCATGAAGAACTCACATCGCTTCTTGTTTTCGGCACCACTTCCAACGATATTTTTTCAGAAAAAACAGGTCTCTCTCACCCGTTGATCCATGTCCTGCGAGGTCTTTATCACTCCTCTGCTTCTCCCTTAAATGGCGAGTTGGAAGACTATGTCTCCGCCCTGAAGAAATTCCTGATAGGTTCTCCGGTCCGGGTCCGCGCAGACAACCTTCAGCTGGTGTCCTTCCAGACGAAAAGCACGCGCCTTCTCGGTACCATGCGCTCAACCATAAAGAAATTCCAGAAAAACACGAGCTCTCAGATACTCTTCCTTCAAAATGTGGGCCGCGCACTTTTTGTTTTAGACTTTTTTTGCCTGGGATTGATCGGGGCGCTGGTATTCCTGCCGACTCTCGGGGAGCTTGGCATCTATCTCCAGGGATTCAAGAACATCAATGAAGCGTTGGAGCTGAAAGTCGCCGAAAGAACAGCGGAGCTGGAGCAAAAGTCGCGGCAAATCGGGCTTTCGAACGCGGAGTTGCGTGATCAAATTGAGCAAAGGATCCGGATCGAAAAAGAGCTCCGCCAAACGAACTCCTTTTTAGATTCGATCATCGAAAACATTCCCGACATGGTTTTTATCAAGGAAGCGTCCGAGCTGCGCTTTGTTCGCTTTAATCGGGCAGGCGAAGAACTCATCGGGCACAAACGCGAAGACCTGCTTGGAAAAAATGATTATTCTTTTTTTCCGAAGGCTGAGGCGGATTTCTTCGTCGAGAAGGATAAGAAAACAATGGCCGGGGGAACCCTTCTTGAGATCGCGGAAGAATCCATCCACACAAGCAAAAAAGGCGTTCGCATCCTTCACACCAAAAAGATCCCTATTTTTGACATGCGGGGAAAACCCGCTTATTTACTCGGGATCTCCGAAGACATCACGGAGAGGATACGCTCCGAAAAGCAAATGAGGGATTTTTCGATCGCCATGGAGAATGCCCTGGACGGCATCGCCCGGATGGACCCTCAAAAGAAGATCCTGAGCGTCAATAAGGCCTACGCCGCCATGATGGGCTATACTGCGGAGGAAATGGTGGGGCTAAACCGCATGACGACGATCTGTCCCGAGGACTCGAACAAAGCTTCGATCGCATTTGATGAAATGAAACGTTCGGGCAAAGCGGAGACCGAGGTCAAGGCCCTGAGAAAGAACGGCTCGATCTTCCATCAATATGTCTGCATCGTGCGGGCCGTGGATAAAAATGGGGATTTTGACGGATTTTACTGTTTTGCTAAAGACGTTACCGAACACAAATACCGGGAGGCCCTCGAGATCAAAGCGGAGCTGATCCAGATGGTTTCGCATGAGCTCCGCACCCCGATCCACTCGGTCAAAGAAGGCCTGAGCATTATTCTCGAAGGTCTCACCGGCGAGATCTCTGCCGAGCAGAAAGAGGTGCTCAATATCTCCAAACGGTGCGTCGACCGGCTGGTGCGCCTTGTCAACGACGTCCTTGCCTTCCATAAAATGGAGGCGGGAGTGCTGGAATTCCATATGAAAAAAGAAGATTTGAATAAAATCCTCAAAGAGGCCGGCCTGTCCATGCGCCCGCTGATAGAAAACAAAAACCTCCATTTAAAACTGGAACTCGATGCCCAACTTCCGGAAGTCGAGCTCGACCACGACAAGATTCTCCAGGTCCTTACGAACCTGATCCAGAATGCCATCAAGTTCACACTTCAGGGCGAGATCTCACTGATCTCCGCCGTAACGGCTGATGGCGTCAGGATCTCGGTGAAAGACACGGGGATAGGCGTCCAGCAGCAAGACGTCTCTAAGCTTTTTAGAAAATTTGGCCAGCTGGAATCCGCCAAACTCGTCGCTCCGGGTGGCACGGGGCTTGGGCTTGCCATTTCTAAAAAGATCGTGGAAGAGCATCACGGTAACATTGAAATAGAATCGCAATTTAAAAAAGGAAGCATCTTCTCTTTTGTGCTTCCTCTTGAACAGCCTAAATCCGACCGCCCTTCCGCCCGGTAAAAACTATTTTCCCGATGGCGGCTCTCAAAAGATCCTGGGATTCCGTGTGTTTGCGTGCCTCCTATCTCACGGGGTAATAATTTGGCCTGCACGGTGGAAAGAGGGAAGGATTTGGAACAGCTTCTGTCAACCCGCTTGCGTCCCACCGCTTTTTATTTCACGGATCTCAATCGTCGTGATGAATCCCCTGAATACCGGCGGCATTCAGGAGGACGGCTACAGCAGGGCTGGGTGTCACGGAAGGAGCCCGGATAACCCGGATCAGGACCCGGATCTCTTCGTCCGCAGGGATCCATTTGGGTTGAATATCGAACGCGAGTTCTTGCGTTTCAAACTTTGTGATCTTTTCTTCAGTGCTTTTTTTCATGACTTCCACGGAATAGACCGTCTCTTTGGAGGGCGCCCTACCGCCGTTCGCGGCGAGATCTTTAAAGACCAGTTTCCCGCCGGAAAACAAAAATCCATCCAAAGGATTGACCCTGGAAAGCCAGTAGCGAACGATCATGTCCCGTCTTTCGATCAGGGTTCTGGCGAGAACCTCGGCGTCTTTTGAGTCCGTATATTTTCCGCCAGCCACCAGAGCCCGGATATCTCCATCCGAAAAACTCAAGAGAAGCTTTGCCGCCCAGAATCCGTCGCCGCGTGTTACAAGCCGGAAAGCTTCGTAAGGAAATTCCGTTTTATAGCGGGCCGGATCAAAAGATTCATTTGTAAAATAACCTACCGCCGGGGCCGAGGGATCTTGTCCTTTCGATTGCTTCCATTTTTTTTGCCAGGTTTTTTCGCGAAGGCCCAGAGCCAGAATCGCTTTAAAAGTCTCGCCATAATCCACGGCGTATTCAAAGCCCAGCATCGGGGTCTTGGAGCCTTCATGAGTTGCACCCAAAGCTCCGTTGAAATCGGCGAGATAATGCGTCAGCCCGGTCCCTCCGTTCTCTCCCGTCAAAATATCGAGAGTATCGCTTTCCCGGAGATCATAGTGGTTAAGCCAGGATGCAAAAATGCCGAGGGCCCGGATCTCTCTCCTGTCGCGATGGTTCACGAGGTCGGAAGGATCTTCTTTTCTGCGCGACTCAAAGCTAAAGCTTCCGTAACTCTGTCCTTTTCGGATCTTGCGGACGGAAGCCCGGTAAAGCCCCGCATCGTTTTGCGGCAGGACCATAAGATATTCTTCGAGGCGCTGTTGTGTCAGCTTCTTTTGAAAACCGGTGTCTTCCCAGGTGGTGGCTTCGGGCGAAACCTGAAATTGGTCGGAACGGATCATCGCGATACTAAACTCAGGCACGAAATATCCCAGCGCATAGTAAAACCTCGCCGCCACAATCTCGGCCCCGGTCACAAGTTCAAACTTTCCCTGAGGATCGAATTCCAGAAGATACTCTTCCCCTTGAGCATCCTTCGCCCAGAACCGGGGATAGATCCCTCTCTGTTCCGCCGCAGTGATCTGCAAGATTCCGCTCAAGCCGGTGCCGGAAGTTGCAAGACCGCCTTTTTCAAGAGCTTCGGCGGAAAGGCGGGCACGGCCGTGACGATTTGTAAAAAATCCGGAATCCGGAACTTCATCAAAAATATTTACATTTTTCGAAGGGAGGGCTTCGCCGGAGATCTTTCTCCCCCAACGCCCCAGGTCCAGCTGGTTGACGCCTTCGCCGTAGATATTTTGATCAAAAAAATCGCTCGACGGGGTTGCTTCCTGATTCTTGTATTTAACCGCCTCACCCGCCAAAACCGTCGAGGAAAGACCCAGGGCCAGGATTGCAAAGAGCCCCGCTGCCACCGCTTTTCCTGTGTTTTTATATTTCATATTCATCCGTGCCGCCTTAGAACGCTAGTTTGTTCTTGATATAGAACTGCGTGCCTTCATTACTGTGAGCCACCGAGAAATTCACTACCGTGTTCCGGGCATAGCTGAGATAAAAACCGGCCCCGTAGGATTCCCTGAAATCCTTGATCTGGAATTCGTGGATCTCGCCGAACGTCTGCCCCAGATCGTTAAAAAGAGCTGTCTTCAGCTTGAATTCCTTGTATTCCATCACCGTATACCGGTATTCCAGATTAATAAGCAGGGCGCTTTCGCCGTAGAAACGGTTATACACATAACCCCGCATCGTTTCACTGTCGCGAAGATTGGCCCCCGCGCCCCCCAGTTTGGCCATGTCATAAAAGGGGATAGCCCCGTGATCCACTTCGGCATTATGCTCGGCAAAAAGGCGCGCGATAAGGATGCGCCGCGGCGACCATAGCTGAAGATACTTGGCCATGTCGAGCTGGTATTTGAAGTAACGAGCCGTAGCGCCGGCGGGGTTGTCCGTAAATTGAAAAAGGAATTTTTGATAACTCCCCTGCGTGGCATCGTCCTTACTATCGCGGGTGTCGCGCGAAAAAGTCAGTGAATAATCCAAAAGGTTGTTGCCGTTCACGCCGGGGATGTTCTGCCCCTGAAAAATATGAAGGATATCCCCTTTGCCATCATGCGCACGGTTAAAGATATTTACGTTCCTGTAGTCAAAACCTCCGGTGATATCGATCGTCGGAGAAACTTCATATCCGGCCGCCATGCCCACCTTGGTGGTTTCCATGCGGTAGGAAGTGCTGTCCCCGCGAGACGTGTCCGGACCGAGGCCATAGAACGGTTCCTTCTCGTCACGGGAATAATTGACCAGCCCTTTGGCATGGAATCCGGTCCCGCCGATCTGCTGGGCTCCGATCTCCGACCCCGCCGCGAAAAATACGCTGGGACATTGCAGGATCGTGGCTGTTGCAAAAAAGTCCGGAAATTTTTCTTTCTGGCGGGCTAATGTCAGCAGATTGAACTCCGCGCCATAGAAGGGCAGCATGGAGAGATCTGTGAACCCAAAGAGCGGTTTCACGCCTAAGCGTATCGATTCTTCGTAGATCCAGAGGGCTTTTTTATCAAGCCGGTGGCGATCGTTGAAAAGGATCCCCTGATCCGTGGGCCACTTGACCAGCTTGAGAGGAAATTCAAGGATCCTGGAAAAAGCGCCTTTAAGCGGCTCCAGAGAAAGCGGTTTGCTATAAACGGGAGCGTAAAGACCGCCCTGCTTCTCCTCTCCATATCCGGAAAGTGAAAAAGCGAGAAAACCGAGGCAGAAAACACAAAAGATTTTATGGAGTTTTTTGTTCATGGGCCGAAACAGTTTCTATCCGTATTTTGAAAAATAAAACCGCGCAGTATTTTGCACTCTTTCCGTCCGAGAATCAATAAGCTTCGTCTTCTTTTCCGTAAGCCTCCGGAATCCGACGCATTCCGTGAGATTGTCCGTCTTTCCACAGCACTGCCACAACGTCATAAACAACCGGCATTCCGTCGATCCTTTTATCTTGCCTGTGCCGCTAGGCCCGCTTAAAGATCTTTCCCTGCTTCTTCCTGTCCACAGCCTCTTGCGGCATTCCGAAACGGCAGCTTGTCCGTGTTTTGACCTCGATAAACGCCGGACGTCCGTTCCACCGGGCAATCACATCGATCTCGCCCATCTTGCATTTTTAATTTTTATCGAGAATTTCGCCCTCTTTTTCTTTTAGAAAATTGCTGGCGGCTAGCTCGCCGCAGTTTCCTAGAGAAAAACGAAAAGGGGCCGGGTTTGGCTTGAGCTTCAAGAACGAAGCCCTCCGGCAACCGGCCTCGCTGAATCCGGCGGGTGGTCACAAAAAGCAGCGTCCTTATTTCGGGAGGAAGGGAACATCAGCGCCGCCTCACGAACCGGCGCGAAGCTATAGCGATGTACTGGCGACGGACCTTTTTCAAGAAGGGCCCGCATGTGTTCTGCGGTCCCGTAACCCTTGTGATTATGAAACGCATAGGCGGGATGGAGCTCGTGAAGCTTCCGCATCCAGTGATCCCGGAAAACTTTTGCCACGATCGAGGCTGCCGCGATACTCGCGGATTTTCCGTCCCCGTGAATAACGCCTTTTTGCTCGAGCGCTATGTCGAGCCGTATGGGACCGTCGATCAGTAGTTTTGAGGGAGTGTGGGAGAGCCCAAGAACCGCCTTCTTCATAGCAAGGCGCGTGGCTTCATAAATATTAAGTTCGTCGATCTGCTTCTCATCGGCAACGCCAATGCCCACGATCGAGGCCCGCGCGATCCGAACATACAGTTCCTCGCGCCGTTCCGCGCTTAGCTTTTTGGAGTCATTAATTCCGGCGAGACTTTCAGGCTCCAAAAGGATCACCGCTGCCGCTACCACAGGACCGGCTAAAGGCCCCCGTCCGGCCTCATCGACGCCGGCCAACCATCTTTCGGCGGCGCCTTCCTCGCGATCAAAAGCCATGAGTCTTTCAAGAAGCAGGGTTTTTCGGGATACTTTGGCTGCCGTCTCCATCATGCCGGACTTGAAAACAGATTATTGTTTCTTAAGATGATAAAGCTTCGCGCGACGGACCTTCCCCTTCACGCTGACGGTCACTTTTTCTACGTTCGGCGAATAGAGCGGGAAGATCTTTTCGATCTTGTCGCCATAGCTTTCCTTCAGGACGGTAAAACTGGCGCGTACGCCCTTTCCCTTTATGCGGATGCAGACCCCTTCAAAAAGCTGGGTGCGCGTCTTGTCGCCTTCTTTCACGCGAACATGCACCTTGAGAGTGTCGCCCACGCGGAATGCCGGCGCTTTTTTCGTTGCGTATTCTTTTTCGACGATGTCCATTTTGCTCATTGGATGGTTCCCCCGTTAAAGTTTTAATTATCGCGTCCCGTGAAATTATTTCAAAAGATCGGGCCGTTTGGTCCTTGTGGTCTGTTCGGCGGTTTTTTTCCGCCAGGCAGCCAACTCCTTGTGATCGCCCGACACCAGAACATCGGGGACCTTCCATCCGCGATATTCGCGCGGTCGTGTGTAATGAGGATGTTCCAGAATCCCCGTCTGAAAACTTTCATGTTTGATCGACTCGGCGTTCCCAAGAACTCCGGGAATCAACCGCGTCACCGCTTCGATCAGACAAAGCGCCGGCGCTTCACCGCCCATGGTAATAAAATCTCCGATCGAGATCTCCTGATCGACCAGATGGTCTTTCACCCGCTGATCCACGCCTTCATAATGCCCGGCTATCAGAACCAGATGCTTTTTCTTCGCAAGTTTTTCAGCCAGCGCCTGGCTCATCGGTTCGCCTTGCGGGTCAAGCAATACCACCCAAGGTTTCCCGCCTAAAGCCTCCACGCATTCAAAGATCGGTTCGGGCTTCATCACCATACCCGCCCCGCCGCCGAAGGGCTTGTCATCGGCTGTCTTGTGACGATCGTGCGTCCAGTTCCGGAGGTCGTGCGCCTGGATCCTCACAAGTCCTTTCGCCCGGGCCTTCTCCAAAAGCGATTCCTCAAGCGGGCTTTCGAAAAAATCCGGGAAGAGCGTTACGATATCGATCGCAAGCATGGAACGCCTTCCTGGCCCAAAAGCTTCAGGCTTTCTTCGTTCTTTTCTTCTCGCGCCGCACAAGGCTCTTCAAGGCCACGCTCATCTGCGCGCCCTGCTTGACCCAGTACTCAAGACGATCCTGCTTCACGACAAAAATATCCTCTTTGGGAAGAGCGTCGTAATGGCCGATCTCCTCGATGAAACGTCCATCACGGGGCATCTTCGCGTCGCTGACCACGATGCGCCACTGAGGACGGTTCTTGCTGCCGAAACGCTTCATTCTGATTTTAACTGCCACATTGCCTCCTTTAGTAATGATCTCAAATTTGAGATTTGAAATTTATTCTTTTTCCCTTCGGATCACAGCTCCCAGGGACGTGAGCTTTTGTTCAAGGTTCTCGTAACCGCGATCCAGATGGTACACGCGCTGAACCTCGGTCTCACCTTCCGCGACCAGTCCCGCAAGCACAAGCGCCGCGCTGGCCCTGAGATCGGACGCCATCACAGGCGCCCCGCTCAGTTTTTTGACGCCATGCACAATGGCGCTCGGCCCTTCCAAAAACACCTTCGCGCCCATACGGCCGAGTTCGGGCACATGCATAAAACGGTTCGGATAGATCTTCTCCGTAAGAATGCTGATCCCCGGAGTCACCGTCGCAAGAGCCATCGCCTGCGCCTGAAGGTCCGTCGGAAACGCTGGGTAAGGCAGCGTCGTAATGTCGACGGGTTTCAACCGGCCGTTCTTTCTCACTCGGGCCGAATTCTTAAACTTCTCGACACGCACCCCCGCCTGCTGGAGCTTATCGATCACGGCGTTCAGATGACCGGGTTCCATTTTCCGCACAAGGATATCACCCCCCGTGATCGCCGCCGCATAAAGAAATGTCCCCGCCTCGATACGGTCCGGGATCACCTGATGCTCCGCCCCATGCAACTTCCGGACGCCATCGATCTCGATCCTGGGAGAGCCCTCCCCCGTGATCTTCGCGCCCATTTTCCTGAGGAATCTCGCGAGATCCACCACCTCAGGCTCGCAAGCCGCATTCTCGATCACGGTCTTTCCCTGCGCCAGGGTCGCGGCCATCATGACATTGTCCGTGGCCAAAACCGAGGATCCGTAGCCGCCTCCTAAATAGATCTCGGCCCCGCGCAATTTCGTTTTGGCTTTAACTTTCACATAACCATGCCGGATATCGATCTCGGCATTCAAGGCTTCAAGGCCTTTCAGATGAAGATCGATCGGGCGCGGCCCAATGGCACAACCCCCGGGAAGCGAGACTTCCGCTTCCCCTAAACGCGCCAAAAGCGGCCCCAACACACAAACGGAGGCACGCATGGTTTTGACAAGCTTATAGGGCGCAAGCGGCTTCAGATTCTTGCCCGGCTTCACCTTCAGGCAACCGTTCTCAAGGATCGCTTTGGCTCCAAGCGCGCGAAGAAGCTTCACCATCGTATGCACATCCCAAAGTGACGGGACGTTTGTGATTACAGACTCTTCTTCAGATAAGAGCGCCGCCGCCATGATAGGCAACACCGCATTCTTGGATCCGGAGATATCCACCTCGCCCTTGAGCCGGTGACCGCCCTCAATAATGATTTTATCCATCAGTTTTATAATTCCGCTATTCGAATTTCTTATTTAGAATTTCTGATTCTTACCCCAGGTTCTGGCTATAAGGACTCTTTCGATCCCCAAGTGATCTTTGAAACGGTGAATATTAACATAACCCGCGTCATGAAGCCACTTTGAAACCCTGTCTGCTTGCCCCTGCCCCAATTCCAGCGCAAGACATCCTCCGGGGTTTAGGTAACCCGCCGCTTCTTGAATGATCCGGCGAAAAAAATCGAGCCCGTCTTTCCCGCCGTCCAGGGCCTGGCGCGGTTCGAACATCAGCTCCTTCTGGAGATTTTTTAAATCCTCCTCCGATAAATACGGCGGATTGGAAATCATCCAGTCAAACCGGTCGTCAGGATGCAGCGCTCCGAACAGATCTCCGCGAACCGTTCTGGCCCGGTCTCCCAGCGAGTAGCGTCTCAGATTCTCTTCGGCTACGTCAAGGGCTTCTCCCGAGACATCGAGAAGCGTTCCCCGGGCGTTCTGACACTCCCTCAGGATCGCCACCGCGATCGCTCCGGAACCCGTTCCTATATCCAAGAACGAAAAACTTTCCGCGCCATTATTCCGGCACGCTTTAAGGACCTGCTCAACCAGGATCTCGGTCTCAGGCCTCGGGATAAGACATCGCTCATCCACGCATAAAGTTTCCTTCCAGAAATCCGTCTCTTTCAACAGATACGCCAGAGGGATACGGCGAGTCCTTTTTTCAAGGATCGTCAAGAACCGTTCCCGCAATCCCGAAAGGATCAACTCATGCTTTTCCAGATAGATCGCGGACCGCGCGCAGTCAAAAAGCTTCATCAAAATGCGCTCGCATTCTTCGCGGGCTTCCTCGATCCCGGCCCTGGAAAGTTCTTCGCACCCTTGAGCGATCATCTCAAGCAGTTCGCCGTTCTTTGATCTTTTCGAACCGCTCATAGCGTCGTCAACAACCGGACCTTTTCATCTTCGGCAAGCGCCTCGACCACCGGATCAAGCCGGCCGTCCATGATCTGGTTCAGGTTGTAAAGCGTCAATCCGATCCTGTGATCCGTCACGCGATTGTCCGGATAATTATAAGTCCTGATCTTTCCGGAACGGTCCCCGGAACCGACCATCTCCTTGCGATGCTGGGCCTGCTCGGCTTCCCGCTTCGCTCTGCGAAAATCAAAGATCTTGGCGCGCAAAATACGCATGGCCTTCGTTTTGTTTTTCTGCTGCGACCGCTCATCCTGGCACGCGACCACGAATCCCGTCGGCATATGCGTGATACGCACCGCCGATTCTGTCTTGTTCACATGCTGCCCACCCGCTCCGGAAGCGCGATAAACATCGATACGGAGATCGTCCGGATCGATCTCGATCTCCTCTTCCTCGACCTCGGGCAACACCGCCACCGTGACGGCCGAAGTATGAATGCGTCCGCTCGCTTCGGTTTTCGGCACGCGCTGGACCCTGTGTATTCCGCTTTCAAATTTGAAAAAACTATATACTCGCTCGCCCGTCACTCCAAAAATGATCTCCTTAAAACCTCCGATCCCCGTGGGATTTGAGTCGATCACTTCAACGCGAAGGCCGTGATCTCCGGCATACATGCTGTACATGCGGAAAAGATCGGCCACAAAAAGCGCGGCTTCTTCGCCGCCGGTCCCCGCGCGGACCTCCACGATCACGTCACGCGCCGCGTCAGGTTCCATATCCCGGAGAAAAAGATCTTCGAGCTTGCTTTCCCTTTTCGGCTGCTCTTCCTCGAGGACCTTCAGCTCCTCCTCGATAAGACCCTTCATGGCCGCGTCTTCATGGCTTTCCGCGAGGCTGCGCTTGAGGCTCTGGATCTCGCGTTCCACTTTCTTGTATTGCTCGAAAAGTTCCATGATCGGCCTGAGCAGGGACATTTCCTTGTTCAGGGCCTGGAACTTGCTCCGGGCGGTGTCGGGACTTGCCATTAAAATCTCGATCTCCCGGAACCTCGCCTCGGTCTTCTCTAAACGCTCACGGATTCTCATGATATTCCGTCCTACGCCAAGCGGGCAAAACGCAACGTCATAGCTTTAAACCTTTTCGCTATGCGTTGACCGTTGAGCGCCAGGCGAAGTTACTTTCCTTCCGCCTGGACCTTGGCCTTCAGCGCCTGAAGTTTTTCTTTCTGAGCAACATCCGAGAACTTGAGTTTTACAGGCATCTTGGGAAGCACTTTGGTCGTTTTTTTGTTCACGGCCACGCGATCCTGGAATTTCTTCTTGAACCGGTCAATGCGTCCGGCGGTGTCCATGATCTTCTGCTGCCCGGTGTAGAAAGGATGGCAGGACGAACAAACGTCGACGCGGATCTGCGGCATCACACTGCGGGTTTCGACCGTATTGCCGCACGCGCACTGGATCGTGGCGGGGCCGTAATTCGGGTGTATGTCCTTTTTCATTTTATTACTCCTTTGCTTTGTTCATGCTGATGAGAAAATCAGCGTTGGATTTGGTTTTTTTCAAACGATCCACCAGAAGCTCCATAGCCTCCGACGGGTTCAACTCATTGAGGACCTTGCGAAGGATCCACACGCGGTTCAGCTCCTCGGCGGGGATCAGCAGGTCTTCCTTACGGGTGTTGGACTTTTTGACGTCGATGGCCGGGTAGATCCTGCGCTGAAAAAGATTACGATCCAATTGCAGTTCCATGTTCCCCGTGCCCTTGAACTCTTCAAAAATGACCTCGTCCATGCGGGAACCCGTGTCGACAAGCGCGGTGGCAATGATCGTCATGCTGCCGCCTTCTTCCACGTTTCGGGCGGAACCAAAAAAGCGTTTGGGTTTATGGAGCGCGTTTGAATCCACGCCTCCCGACAGGATCTTCCCGGAATGCGGCGCTACGGTGTTGTAGGCGCGCGCAAGACGCGTGATCGAGTCGAGAAGAATGACCACGTCGCGTTTGTGCTCAACCAAGCGTTTGGCTTTTTCCAGAACGATCTCGGCCACCTGAACGTGACGGTCCGCGGGTTCGTCAAAAGTTGACGCGATGACTTCGCCTTTGACGGAGCGCTGCATATCAGTCACTTCCTCCGGACGTTCGTCGATCAGAAGAACGATCAGATACGAATCCGGATGATTGGTCGTGATGCTATTGGCAAGCTTCTGGAGCAGTATCGTTTTACCGCTGTACGGAGGCGCCACGATCAGTCCGCGCTGGCCGAAACCGATCGGCGTCAGAAGATCCATCACGCGCATGGAAGCTTCTTCCTGTGTCGTTTCAAGCTTGATCCGTTCGTCAGGATAAAGCGGCGTCAGGTTGTCGAAAGCGATCTTATCCTTCGCGCTGTCCGGAGCCTCAAAATTGATGAGCTCGACTTTGAGCAACGCGAAATACCGCTCGCCCTCTTTCGGCGGACGGATCAGCCCTCCCACCACATCGCCGGTCCTCAAATTGAAGCGGCGGATCTGGCTCGGGCTGACATAAATATCATCCGGCGATGGAAGATAGTTATAGTTGGGAGACCGCAGAAATCCGAAACCGTCTTCCAGGATCTCGAGAACACCTTCCCCGAACATAAGCCCCGACTGCTGGGCCTGGCCCTGGAGGATCTTGAAGATCAGGTCCTGGCGCTTGAGCCCGGCGATATTCTCGATCTTGAACTTGTGCGCCATTTTCTGAAGCTCGCTGATCTTCATCTGCTTCAGGCTGACCACATCCAGAGGCTTCTCTCCGGATTTCTGCTGCTGGATCGCTTTTTCCAGCGCTTCGCCGTTCGCGGCCACGTCTTCTTGAATGACGCGGGGTGCGCGCGGCTTTGCGGCATTGCCGTCTTCCTCGCGGTGGTGATGCGAGTGGGCTCTGTCGCGTGGCTCCCGGGTTTCTCTCATATCTCTCATCATGATTTCTTGGCTCCTTTGGAAAGGTTCACGAACTTGTACCAAAACCGTTCGATCTCCCTTTGTGTTTGATAAATAGTTTTTGAATTATCGATCACAAAATCCGCTTTTTGCGCTTTCAGAGACTCCGGCATCTGCGCCCGTTCGCGCGTCCGGATATCCGCCTCCGGAAATCTTTTGCTTCTCAGACGTTTCAGCTTAATTGGAGAATTGCAGGTCACGACCAGGATTTTATCGAAGAGCTCTTCGAAGCCGGCTTCAAAGAGGAGCGGCACTTCCACGAGGACCACTCTATTGACGGACGCGTCGATTTTTTCTTTAATCTTTTCATACACATAGGGATGGATGACCCCCTCCAGCTCTTTACGCCGCTTCGGATCATGGAAAACGATCTCCGCGAGTTTTTCCCGGTCCATTTTCTTTCCGCCGGGATGAAGAGCCTCCTCAAAAAGCTCGATAATGGCGTCAAAGATCGGGCTTCCTTTTTTCATGGACGCGTGTGCGATATCGTCGGCATCGATCACTTCCGCGCCAAGATTCTTGAAGCGCTGCGCGACCGAGCTTTTCCCGACCCCAAAGCCGCCCGTCAGACCCACGATCAGTTTTTGTACCATGTCTCCCCCACCGTGATATCAACCTTAAGCGGCACTTTCAGCTTGAAAGCGCCTTCCATCTCTTCTTTGACCAACGCTGTCAGGGTGTCGGCTTCGCCGGCCGGCACATCAAACACGAGCTCGTCATGCACCTGCATGATCATCAAGCTTTCGCTTTGCTCCTTCTCAAGCCGGCGCTGGATCGCGATCATCGCGATCTTGATCAGATCCGCGGCCGAACCCTGGATCGGTGCGTTGATCGCGGAGCGCTCGGCATATTGGCGCAGCTGCATATTCGACGCGTGAATGTTCGGAAAATACGAACGCCTCCCGAGGATCGTCGTCAGAAATCCGTCGGCCTTGGCTTTTTCTTTTTGCGCGTCCAGGAATTCCTTTACCTTGGCGTAACGCGTAAAATAATTCTTAATGAACTGATCCGCTTCCGGGATAGACATATTCAGGTCCTGCGAAAGCCCGTAGCTTGTCTTCCCGTATGCGATGCTGAAATTGATGGTCTTAGCGGCATTCCGCATTTCCCGGGTCACTTCTTTTTCCGTAACACCATAAAGCAGCGTGGCCGTAAACGTGTGAATGTCTCGATCCTCTTCAAAAGCGCGGGTCAGATTCGGATCCCCCGAAAAATGGGCAAGGATCCTGAGCTCGATCTGCGAGTAATCCGCGGAAAGGATCTTGCCCTGGCCTCGATTTTCTTTTCCTGAAAGGTTGCAAGGACTAGCCCCATTGACCTTTAATTCTTCTGAAAGAGAATGGGGCTTGCCCTTCCCTCTTAACCTTGGCACAAAGGCCTTGCGCACGAGGCGTCCCATCTCGGTCTTGATCGGAATATTCTGCAGATTCGGATCCGAGCTCGAAAGCCGTCCCGTATCCGTCGTTGTCTGGTTAAAAGACGTGTGCACGCAATGCGTCTCGGGATTGACCATCTCCGGCAACGCGTCCAGATAAGTCGATTTCAGCTTCGCTCGCTCCCTGTATTCCAGGATCTTGCGCGGCAGTTCATGTGAAAGAGCGAGTTTTTCAAGCACGCTGGCGTCGGTCGAATAGCCCGTCTTGATCTTCTTCAGGGCCGGTAATTTTTTCTGTACAAAAAGCACATCCGCGAGCTGCTTTGGCGAATCCAGGTTGAATTCCGTCCCGGCATCCGTATGGATCTCTTTGACAAGCGAGTCGATCTCCAAAGCCGCTTTGTCGGAAAGAACTTTCAGAAAATCCAGATCCAGCGCCACCCCGTTCATTTCGATCCGGGCCAGCACTCCGGAAAGAGGCAACTCCACTTCTTCGTAAAGCTTCGTGAGCTTACGCTCCTCAAGCCGTGTTTTCAGGACCGGAACAAGCCTCATCACGCAATCCGCGTCTTCGCAGGCATAGGCCGTGATCCGCTCGAGCGGGACCTCGTCCATCGTGATCCGCTTCGTGCCCTTTCCTATCAAGCTTTCGGTCGTGATCTTCGTCACATTCAAATATTCGAGCGAAAGATCGTCCAGATTATGGTTCCGCTTCACGGGATCCGCGAGATAACTCGCGATCATAGTGTCAAACGCAATGCCGGAGAGCCGGACACCGTGCCGTGACATCACGATCTCGTCATATTTGATGTTCTGCCCGTATTTCGCGACCGTGTCATTCTCCAAAACAGGCTTCAATATCTCCAGGACTTCTTCGAGTGCTAGCCCCGGCCCCTGGTGAACCTTTAAAGACACCGGAACATAAACCGCCGTAAACGGCTCCCGGCAAAAACTCATCCCGACCAGGGCGGCTTTCATCGGATCGGCCGAAGTCGTTTCGGTGTCAAAACTAAAGGCTTTTGCCTTTTGAAGATCCCGGGCCAAGGCCTCGAGCTCGGAAAGGTTCTGTATTGCCTTGTATCGCCTCTCTCCGGCTTCTTTTTCTCCCTGAGGCGCAACGCTTTTCAAAAGACCCCGGAACTCATAATGCTTGTAAAACTCCGCCAGGGCGGCCTGATCAGGCGCGGTCACGCAAATCGCGTCCCAGTCGATCTCAAGCGGCACGTCTGTATCGATCGTCGCGAGACTTTGGGATAATTTCAGATCGTCCACATTCTCGCGGATCTTTTGCCGCTGTTTTTCCGAAGCGATTTCCTCGAAACGTTCAAGAAGGACGCTCACCGAGCCAAATTCCTGCATGAGCTTGATCGCCGTCTTCTCTCCGATCCCGGGCACTCCGGGAATATTGTCCGAGGCGTCGCCCATCAGCGCGAGAATGTCCACGACCTTGTCCGGCCCAAGCCCGCTGAAGCGCTCCCGGACCTTCTCGGTGTCATAAACAAGGTTTTCCTTATGCGGCTGAAGGATCTTGATCTTCTCGTCCACAAGCTGAAAAGCGTCCTTGTCTCCGGTGATAATAAAAACCTCGTAGCCTTCCTTTTTCCCCTGTTTCGCCAAAGTCCCGATCAAATCGTCGGCTTCATAGCCCGCTTTTTCCAGGATCGCTATATTGGAGATCCGGCAAAATTCCTTGATCGGCTCGATCTGGCTCACGAGTTCTTCAGGCATCGGCTTGCGGTGCGCCTTGTATTCCTTATACTGCTTATGCCGGAAGGTTGGTTCTTTCCGGTCAAAACATATCGCTACATGATCGGGCTTCTGCTCTTCCAGGATCTTCCGCAGCATCGTCACAAACCCGTAGATCGCGTTGGTCGGTTCTCCTTTGGAGTTCGTCAGGTTCTGAATGGCGTAAAACGCCCTATAGCACAGAGAGTGCCCATCCACCAGAAACAGTTTCCCTCCAAGAAGTCTTTCCTTCGGGGTCTGCTTTGTCATTTTAAGATCTAATTGGACTTGGATATTCGGTCCCGGGTTCATTTTTCAAAAAAAACGCGGAAAGAGCTAAAAGAGGCGGTATAAATCCCTGGGATTAAGTTAGAAATGGATCTCTTCTGCGTGGAGTTTTTCTTCGCTACCCGATCCGAAAGCGGGCATAGGATACCCAAGCCCCCCTATACGGTCAAGCATTATTTTGGCACTGTCAGTTACGATTCAAAAGTGGACAGGTTTAAAGGGATTTACGACTGAAAAGTGGACACCCCCTCAAGATCCTGATTTTTGAAGGTTTGAACGTCTACGAGTTGCTTATAACGACAAAATCTTAACTCCGATACCGTGGAATTAAGCGGATAGACCCGGACGATAACGCCCATGCCGGTAACCCGAAAAACATTCCTTACTGATATTCTTCCGCTGTGTTCACGGCCCAAATATTTTCCTTCGAGGTCCGGCCTGCCACGATATTCTCAACGCACGCCATGGCGGCCAGCATCGAATGATCCATATTGTTGTACCGGTGCATGCCGTTCCGCCCCATTAGAAAAAGATTCTCAAATCCGTCCAAGTAAGCGCGCACCTTGGAAAAATCCTGATACCCTTCAAAATACGCCGGGTAGGCTTTTTTTACGCGGATCACAACGCCGTCCAAAATATCGGCCGGGTCGATCACTCCGATCTTGGCAAGTTCTCCCGCGGCGAACCCTCTAAAATCCTGATCCGTCTTCCGCCAAAGGTCATCGCCCTCCTGACAAAAATATTCCACTCCGACCCAAACCGTATCCGGGTCACTCACCATATAAGGGCTCCAGTTGTTGAAAATTTGAAGCCGCCCGATCTTGACGTCACTTTCCTGGATATAAATCCAGTGATCCGGGATGAGCTCTTTCAGTCCTTTTCTTTTTCCCGTATTCTGCAAAGTAAGTTTCCGGCACAAAAGACCGCTCATGATAAAATCGCGGTAAGGCAGGTTTCCGGCAATACTCCGGATATCCGCTGAAGCCGCCGGCGTCATTCCCTCAACGAGATCCTTGACCGGCATGGTAGAAAGAAAATAATCTGCGGTCCAGCTTTCCCTGGCTCCCGTTTGCTGATCCCGAGTAGTAACGGCCACCGCCTGAGCGCCTTCTGTCTCCATTCCGTCGACAGTTTTATGAAGATGGATTTTTCCGCCTTGCTGAACAATATTCTCAGCCACCGTTTCCCAAAGCTGGCCGGGACCAAGCTTCGGGTAAAGAAATTGTCCTATGAGGCTCGTTTGAAGGTCGTTCTGTGCTGAGAGATGGCTGCTCCTCCCCCCGCGAAACCAATCGTAGAATAGACTCCTCCAAGCGTGCGCCAACACAGCCGAAATCGAGATCCCCTTGATCCTCTGCGCTCCCCAGTCCCGCTTAATCTCTGAGGGATGACGCCCCCAGACTTTGTGTGTGTAATCTTCAAAGAAACTCCGGTAGAGCTCCCTCCCGAAACGGTTCACCATAAAATCTTCGAGGGATTTCTCAAAGCGAATGGGATGAATGCGCGCGAGGAGATACGAAACAACGATCCTGAGCATCCGGAGGAAACCGATACTGCGCAGGGTCTGCCAATTGAGACTTATAGGATAGTCGATCAGTGCCCGGAAATAAAGGATTCGTGAAACGCGTTGGCGGGAGAGCATCACCGGATCGACTTTTTCGGGATCCGGTGCTCCCGGGGCCTCGGACAAGGGGACCTTCCGTCCAAGGGCTAGATCGTCGCTCGCCGGGGCTCCTTGCAAGGGAAGGATCTTTTGCCACCACTGCATGATCTTATCGGATTTTGAAAAAAAGCGATGCCCTCCGATATCAATACGATTGCCCTTATAGACAACGGTCCGGGCAATCCCTCCGACCATGGCATCTTCCTCGAGCACCACCACTTGAAAACCCGGATGTTTCAATAATTCATAAGCTGCGGTCAACCCCGCAGGTCCAGCGCCAATGATCAGAACTTTTTTCATAGTCTCCCTAAAGCGTCAGGTTCCATGAAGAATTTCTTCGAGTTGTTTTCTCTTCATTTAGCACTCTATTGTTTACGCTCCAAGGAATCTCATGTTGCTCGTCTTCGTAATTTTAAATTTTTAGCAATTCTAAAACAAAATCCATCGACTTTCGATATGTGAAATTCAGATTGTATCCGTTCTTAAATCTGCTGAGTTTTTCCATCGAAAACACACCGCCGGCAAATAGGCGAGGAATGTTTTTGTGACTCCTCAGCACAAGATCTTTTTGTAACTTTTCCATAAAAACACAGCTACTGAGATGATATCTTGCCTTCGGGAATTACAGCTAACCTGCTCGGGCATCTGACGCCAGCACCATTTGAACAAAAAGACCAAACCACCCCTGAACTTGGCTCTACGGTCTTCGCCCTTAATTAGAGGAAAACATTGCGGCAATATAATCCGATGGATTTCGCGGATATCTATTTTTTTGAAATGCCCAGATTCAAGTCCTCAGAGTGAAAGCCACACATCTTTTATGTTTGAAAAAAGCTCTTTCCCCCTGTTGTCGTGGGCTATAGCCATTGAAAAAATCCAAAATAAGCTGCGCGGTTCCCTGGAACCAGCAAAACCGAGACAGCCATTAGGAACGCACACATAGGTAACAGCAGTTTAAACAATTCTGATTCATCAGTTGATTTTTCAAAACAAGCTCGCGCTGTTTTCGCATTCTAATCCCATTCCAAATCTCCTCAACCTTTTCCGTCTTAATGTTACCGACAACGGTATGGTAGCAGACCGTCACATCTCCGTTCGGCAGTATGGGAAGCGTTTGCCAACTGGCAAGACATTCGAATTGGGAGTTACTCCCGGTTAGCATGGGTTCCGCCCAAGTCTGCGGGTGGGAATAGTATTTCGCCGCGTCCTCCATCGTAAAATTCGTCCTATATCTCAAGCACAACCCGCCTTTTTTTGCTAAGGCATTGGCCTTGACCAGTTCTTTCCTCAGGAGCTCGGGGTTGATCGCCCGACCGTGTCCACACGAAAAGTAATCGGCATATCGCATCATAAGCAGTACGTCGACATGCCGCTGGATGCAAAAGTCGACCATTTCAGACAAATAAGGGATTGTTTCCGGCAAAATGACCATAGTGACACCGACCAGGGGCTGGAGTTGGCGTTTGGTGCGCTTCACGCGCACCGTTTCTTCTATGGCCCAGCAAACTTTATTAAACGCCCCCGGATGCGCTCGAACTCCATCATGAATATCAGCCCGCGGGGCATCCACTGAGAATTGCATTCCCCATGGAGGGGTCTTCATCAATCGCTCAATCATGGAGCCATTCCAAATAACTCCATTCGTAAAAAGCAGGGTTCTGTGATCCTTAACCGCTCGCTCCAGGATGGGCCAAAATTCAGGCGAAACGGCCGGCTCGCCCCCTCCTAAAGTCACAATCGCTCCTTTAGGGACCTGCTTCAGAACGTTCACAACATCTTGAACCGTTAGATACTCTTTCTTTGCTCCAGCCACTACAATGTTACACATTGGGCAAGAACAGTTGCACTGGTTGGTAATCATAAAAATCACCCTTCGGGGGGGCAGAGCCCGAGTTCTCAGAAAAATTTTCTGGAGCCTCGCATAGATGCAAAACCAGATCCAATGGGCCCAAGACAGGAACGCATAGAAATTAACAAGCTTCATGCTCACCACCCTCCATCAGTTCGTTAGCAAACAGCGCTTCGTTTGCAGCTTTTACCTCAACGAAATATCTATTTATTCAAAAAGGTTCCCTGACGAAATTATTATAATTTTTCTGACAAGCCTCTTCTGTGTCGCTGTGTGCAGAGCCTCTTTAACTTCACGCCTATCCTTTTGACAATGCTTTTGACCGATCTTGGCAAAGTGGCCACCAACATCACAGCGGTCTGAAGCTCAGAAGCAACGCCACAAGCCGATACCGCGTTCTTTTGTCCGTAAGCAAGTCCTTCTTCCAGACCGGACAGGCTAGCACAAAGCGTCCTATTATATTGATCAGTGCATACGATCCGGGGGCATCGGATCACTTTCGAAAAGAGTCCCCATTCCCCAAAGAATTTTCCGATCTTGATGATCCGCCGCAACATCAGGCATGGAGAAATTTCATAATTCTCATCCATATAAAAAGCGGCGCACCCGGCCTGACAAGGCTTGCCATGCGGACTCTGCAGCGGTAATAGCGCCAGAGGATTCAGGCGCGCGATCAGCTCCAGTTCTTTTCGGGAATAAGCGGTCTTTACCCAACCCCGGGAATAAATTTTCCCCCGATAACTGCCGCGGAACAAGTTAGGGAGAACTTTAATCCCATGAGATCCAAAAAACTCAACATCCTTCTCGAGCCTTCCCAGAAGTAAAGGATGAGCCACATAATTCCCCACCATTTTAAAGCCTTTAGCCTGAAATTCTTTTACCAGGCCTACGAGCTCCATGATATCTATTTTCCGTTTCTCCCGCTCCAAGATGTGCGTCGAAAAAACGACTTCAACAACTCTCTCGGGATCGATCGCCTGAGAAAATTGCCGGCATTTTTCCGTCAAAGACAAATTGGTATCCAACCTTAAATAATGTTTTTTTGTCAGCGCTTCGGCAAACTCAATGAAGTTTGGAATCATGAAAGGCTCGCCCCCGCTGACCGTAACCAGAAAAGTCCGCCCGGACTGTTCAAGCCTTTGCATGAAACGTTCTATCTCGAATGGATGCCCCTTCACCCGATCCTGGGTGTGTTGTCTGCAGTACAAACAATCGAAATTGCAGACCTCGGATGGATTCATAAAGATATGACTGTCGTAACCAGGGCTTTTCAAGATACCTGCCTTTTTCTTGCGAACGCTTTGGCTTGAGCCACGGCTTGGCGAAATTTTTCTATTAAAACATTAAGGCTCTAAGTTCAAAATACCATTTCCTCCATGCCCGCCATTTTCGCCGTGGGTATTCGGCTACAAAGTCTCTGACTTGGGATAGCTGTTCGAGCTTGAGCTCAACGCAACCGATTTTCTTTCCATTCCGGATACGAGGAAATGTCATATTGGCATGGTGCATCGCAATATCACGAGGTGGCATCCAGGCATGGGACTTCGCCCAAAATTTGCGCGGTAGAATATTCCACGACACGCGGGGAGCTCCCGATTTCAAAAGCTTGTTAATCGCTGACTGATCGTGATATTTCATAGTCTCAAAATCCATCCGCAGAACCGCCTCAAAAAACGCCTGTGTTCTGGCGCTGCACCGAATAACAATAAACCCCGCATTAATTTTTCTTAGGGGCCAGCGTTCCGCCAAAAAAACCATGTCTTTTCCGTCAATAGCTTTTTCAATTGCCTGCGTACAAGCTCTAAAAAACTGAATGTCGATATCAGACCAAATGATGATGTTCCCAATCTCTTTTTTGATGGTCCCTATAAGAAACTCTATCCTGCGTCTCATCAAGGCAACAAATTCCGCTGTCCCCCATCCTTGAGCATCCCCTCCGAGGCGACCCCAATAACTAACGTGGATCCCCCAGGGGTCCTTGATGCTCTTCACAAAAATATCCTTGAGAGCCGCTTCTTCATCTGTATAGATTGAATAAAGGTTCATGGTCAATCGTTCAGCGCTCGAGATCCGAGATCGATTTTTGTTTTCGTTAGCCCGATCCTGCGCAAAAGTTTTTTTGAAAAATGGTTCTGGAGAAGGGGAAGCTGTGCGAAAAGAGCGATGGCCAAGCATATAATAATCCGTACATCCGTACTCCATAAATCCGGCAGACATTCAAAGCTCAACGCGGCGGGACGCGAAACCAAGCAGTGCCGACAGATGATATCCGAATGCCTGTCCTTGAGTTCTTTTTGAACTCGCAGAAAAACTTCCCCCCGGAATAAGGATTCGTAATCCTGCGTCAATAAATTCCCCAAGACATAGCGCATGCTCCAGTCGTGGCAACAAAGCAACACGTCCCCGTTGGGTAATAGCTCGTTGAAGTGAAAACTGGGGTCATAAATGCAGGTCAGAACACCTTTCTTTTTCTTCGCAAGCTTTATGTCCACCGAATCCGGCACGCTGACGCTTCGCGGAAGGGTCAATATCCGGCTGGCTTCGGATCCCAAGACAGAACGAACCTCCGGATGTAGCTCCCGACCGTGATAACGGTAGACCGTCTTGATCCGGCTTGTCCTGAAGCGACTAAGAACGCTCATGTATTTTTCCTCAACTTCGATGTTTTCAGTTCCTTCCGAAGAAGGCAAATGAACCCGCACATCCTTAAAAGGAATATCCTCAAGAGCGTCAATATCGTCGACGGTCATTCCCACCAGGGTAGTTGCAAAGTGAAGATTTTTGTACCCGGCCTTATAGGCGTACTGTATCAGACGAGTACAATCCGGATTGAGCCAGGGCTCGGAAAAGCCCGCGAAAACAAGATCTGTTTCCTTGGAAACAGATGTGAGCATGGTTTTAAACGCTTCCAAGGCTAGAACACGCGTGTTACTTCTTTGACTGTAGGCGCGGACAAAAGACATCTGAGGACAATACCGGCATTGAACCGAACAACCAACATTCGTTGTGATATCAAGCCTGCCCACTAAGATGTCTCTCTATCCGGGTTGAAACATTTTCTAGCGACGATCGCCATGAGAGTGGGTCTCACAGCCTTCTTCGCCAAGGTTTTACTTCGGAAATGAATCCTGGCACATATCAAAGCAGCCCCCGCTTTCGAAGATCTTCATTGGCAAGATCGAATTTATCGATGGCCTTCTGATGCCCGGCCCATTCTATCAGCTCCTTGACACCAACATCAAAAGAAACTTTCGGCTCCCATCCGATTTCCTTGCGGATAAGAGAAATATCGGCAAAACAATGGCGGACATCCCTCTTACGAGCCTGCTTAAGAACTTGCGGGGGGAATCCTGCCCCAACCCATTGGACGAGCTTTTCCGCAATATCGATAATCCTAATCGGTTTACCGCTCCCCACATTGAAAATTTTATCGTCCGCTCTTGGATCTTTCAGAACAGCCATATTGGCGTCCACAACATCATGAACGGAAACATAGTCTCTCGACTGTTTGCCGTCTTCATAAATAACGGGCGGTTTTCGATTCATGATCCGGCTTAAGAAGATCGCCACCACTCCCGTGTAAGGATTTGAGAGCGATTGGCGAGGCCCGAATGCGCTAAAATAGCGCAGGACTGTGACGGGAACACGATAAGTCCTGCCGAAAATCAGCCCCATTTCCTCCTGGCTCCGCTTTGTGGAGGAGTATATAAAAGTTCCATTGAGAGCGTCTGTCTCCTGGACTGGTCTTGGAAGCAACGCGCCTCCGCAGCCCGGACACGGGGCTTCCCATATGCCACGGTCAAGAAGATCCTCGCTCCTTGACGGGGGCCGCACATCTCCACAGCGGCCACAGGTATACGTCCCTTCACCGTAAGAACTCATCGAGCCGGGAATAATCAATTTTTTGACACGGTTTTTCTCATTAGCTAAAATGTTCAGGAGATTTGCAGTACCGCCAATATTGACATCCACATATCGTTTGATCTCATAAAGCGATTGGGACAGCCCGACAGCTGCGGCCTGGTGGAAAACGACTTCAACATCCCCAATAGCTTTCCTGAAGGCCTCATAATCTCGCACATCCCCCCTGATAAATTCGGCATTATTGTTCAAATACGCTGGGGGCTGCCCGCCCGGATGCACGGCTTCGCTGAGATTGTCATAAACCCTGACCTCGTGTCTCTCTGCAATCAAACGATCAACAAGATAAGACCCGATAAAACCAGCCCCCCCAGTAACCAAGATTTTCATCCGTTTCCCCCCGTTAGGATAGATAACCATCTTTCATGGACTCCAGAATACCCTGAAATCTCCAGGCTCCAAAGCGTCCGATGGAGTGGATCCCATGATTCTTCAAATAGGTAATAGCTTCTTCCCTCCATGAAGATCCAGGCGAGCGCCATGTGTAAGCATAATCAATCCATGTTGAACTTAAAACTTCTGTTCTATTAATATATTTCCAGGCTTTCAACTCATTCACGATCTTCCTCCCCAGCGTGGCCAACCCAGACTCATCGGGTTTATTTCCAGGGAGAAATGCCGTTTCAACGTAAAGGCTGACCCGATCTTTTCTTCGCCGGTTTTCCGGTAGAAAAGAAGCGTCAACATTGCTGTAAAATCCGACACGGTGAAACCCGCTTTGGCTTCCGGGAACATAAATCCAGTGGTCTTCGGGGCATCTGGGGCCCTTTTGAGCCCCGATATTAAAAACCAAAACAGAAGTGTGCGGATCAGGGCGTGCCAACCGGCGCAGACCGCAAAGCTTGACTACTTCGCTCAAGGGCAGGGTTGAAATCAGTTTCTTGTATGCTACGCTGCTTCCGTCTTGAAAAAAAATCTTCTGTCCGATTATATCGATCCGAACCGCTTTTTTGTTGTAGCGCACATCACACTGATCAGCAATTTTTTTGACAAGGTGCCCCAAGCCACGCTCAGGGTAAACAAAAGTCGTGTTATACCCGTACGGCGAGGTCCTCCTTTCGAGCCCCTGTAAGATTGTGGTCCGATCTGCCGGATTTTTAAAGAGATCCTGGGCTACAACTTTTTCGGTCAGTCCGGCCGTGTAACATTCATGAAATGGGGAAAAAAATAGTTCGCATAAGGTTTGCCCGTAATTACAGTTCAACCATTCCTTTAAGGTCGAAGGAACCTTTTGAGAACGGGGGCGGCGCATATCGTCACGTATCTTGTTTCGAACCTTTGTCGAAAACACATACGCGTGATTCTGCAGCGGGTAAGGAACATAGAGACCTTGATCCCGAAAATAAACAGACGCCTTGCGCTCATACTTCTTGACCGGAGACAACGTCTTTATCGTTCTCAAGAGATCGTTATCTTTTCCGAAAATCCAGTGCCCCCCCCCTTTTTCGAAACGATAACGCTGTCGAATATCAAGCTTCGCATTAGACCCGACATAATAGGACGCACAAAGCCCTCCGGGCGAACTCAAGCCCTCATAAATAGTCCGTCCCCTCTTCTGGCCTGCGCAAAGCCCGGTTATTCCCGCCCCTAGGATTATCGTCGATTTCATACCAGAAACACTCCATTTCTAACACCTCCCCTAAGGGGCCTTGGAATTCGACCGCCTCATGGAAAAATGAATGAGGCCGGAAATGATTCCTGACAACATGACGATTTGATCCAGGAATGTAAACGCTATCGATCGCGCGGCGAACCAGGCCCCTTTTTCTTTTTTTAAGAAAACAAAAAAATCCTCGTTCAACAAAACCCACGCGACAGCTCCTGCAAGCAAATACGGCAGCACCGGCGATCCCAATATCTGAGCAACTATCAATAACACAACTATTGCCGCAAACCCGATGCCCGTCAACTGTCGCAGTGAAGCATGCGCAAAACCACCGCCACCCTTTACCATCTGCCGAATTCCGTTATATTCTAGAAATATACAGGCCCAGTGAAAAGGTATATTAAAGTCATTGCGAATAAGCTTGAGGAGGTCGTAATGTTTCAAATGCTCTACTTCAAGGGTCTTGTCGAGATAGATCTTCTTCCCCAGAGAACAAAGCCGCTGGCCGAACATGGTATCCTCCGCCCCCCTAATATTTGAGACGTACTCGTTCGCTATCTCTCTGCGAAAACCATAAAGCGAACCGTAAAGAAATGTTACTCTCTCTGGAAGTCGAATAAAAATAAAATGCATGTAGAGATTTTTATATTGACTGGAAAAATTCTGGAAGGGGTGCTGCTTTGACAAAATCCCGGTCACGGCAACGGCTTCGGGGTGCGCCGCAAAACTCGCAATAACTTTTTTAAAGGTGTCAGGAAATACGACCACGTCCGCATCAAGGTTGATGATCAGATCACCCTTTGCCAGGGTATAGCCTGCCACGCGCGCAGCATTGGTCCCTCGATGGCATTCAAAAGCAATGACCTTGTCCGTAAAGCGCTTTGCCGTCATTACGGCTTCGTCAGTGCTGGCATCATCCACAACGATGAGTTCGAAATCTCTACATCTCGACTCGACGACCGATGCAAGACAGCGGACCAATAAGCCCGCGTTATTATGCGCCGTTACGACAACAGAGATCTGAGGCATTTAGAACTCCTCCTGATATCAATTTTCTGTACGTAATCCAGCCACATATGAAGTGAAGTAGGGTCAGATGATTTCCGGCTTCTTTTCCCACCAAGCCAAAATCCGCCGAAATCGGTTCATCCGGTTATGCGTTAGCTACGCCGCGGAGGTTAAACTATTTCTAGTTGAAAGTTGAAGAGGACAGCCCCCGCGTGGATAATCCACGTTGGGTAAAACCTCCGAAAGGAGAAAGGAGCTGTCCCCCATGAAAAGCATAGCGAAAAACGGC
>Ga0114951_10001159_pt1 | contig 33857 bp, 28 predicted proteins | sample AM7aDNAmetaG_FD_88677 | JGI IMG/M metagenome (GOLD analysis project Ga0114951, IMG submission 88677) | Freshwater microbial communities from Finland to study Microbial Dark Matter (Phase II) - AM7a DNA metaG | ecosystem: Environmental > Aquatic > Freshwater > Lake | place: Finland: Lake Alinen... | reverse complement strand
CGACGGGACGGGCCCGGACATCTGGCGCTCGAGCGTGCGAGTATTTGATGCGGCGGTGGCCAAGTGCTACGGCGGCAAGCGGAAGATCGCGTGGATGGAAGTCTATGCCGGCGGCAAGTCGTTCGACCTGTTCAAGACCGGCACGCCTGAGGGTGATGCGGCGGCGTGGTTGCCTGAGGATACGGTGACGGCGTTCAAGCATTTCCTGGTGGGGATCAAGGGGCCGCTGACGACGCCGGTGGGTGGCGGGATCCGTTCGTTGAACGTTGCGTTGCGGCAGATGCTCGACTTATATGTGTGTCTGCGTCCGGTGCGTTATTTTACCGGCGTTCCCAGCCCGGTGAAGCGGCCGGAAAAGGTGGACATGGTGATCTTCCGCGAGAACACGGAAGACATTTACGCGGGGATCGAGTGGGCGGCTGGTTCGCCGGAGGCCAAGAAGATTCTGGAGTTCATCAAGAAGGAATTCCCGAAGGTCTATGGCAAGGTGCGTTTTCCGGAGACGAGTGGGGTGGGCATCAAGCCGGTGTCGAAGGAAGGGACGGAGCGGCTGGTGGCCTCGGCAATCGATTATGCGATTGCCCACAAGCGGAAGAGCGTGAATATCGTCCACAAGGGCAACATCATGAAGTTCACCGAGGGGGCGTTCCGGGATTGGGGGTATGGTCTGGCCAAAGAGAAATACGGCGCGGTGGAGATCGACGGCGGGCCGTGGTGCCGGATTCCCGAAGGCAAGCCGGGCGCCGGGATCGTCATCAAGGACTCGATTGCCGACATCACGCTGCAACAGGTGCTGACGCGGCCGGAAGAGTTCGACGTCATTGCCACGCTGAATTTGAATGGCGATTATTTGAGCGATGCGTTGGCGGCACAGGTCGGCGGGATCGGCATTGCGCCGGGTGGGAATATCAACTATCACACCGGACACGCGATTTTCGAGGCGACGCACGGCACCGCGCCGAAATACGCCGACAAGGATCAGGTGAATCCCGGCAGCGTGATACTTTCCGGCGTGATGATGTTCGAGTATCTGGGCTGGCAGGAAGTGGCCGACGCCATTGTGAAGGGCCTGGAAGGCGCGATTGCCGCCAAGACGGTGACGTACGATTTTGCGCGGCAGATGGAAGGTGCGAAGCAGATCAAGTGCTCCGAGTTCGGGGACGCGATCATCAAGCATCTGGGGTAATCTAAGGATTTGCGGAATGATGCTCATATAACGGGAAGCCCGACGCGGAACGGCCGCGTCGGGCTTTTTTGATGCGCCAGAGCAGGAGGGGCAGGGGGAGTATCGCGATCGCTTCTGATGCCCACAGGGGGAGACGGCGGGTTCTGTAGGAATCAGATTCCGGGGTGTTGGAGAACGCGGTAATCGCCAGCGCGCCGCGATGGCTGACGAGATGGTAGGTCTGGTTGAACGCGGAGAAATCGAGGGAGCGGTTACGGTGATAAGTGTCGGCCCAGAGAAGGGCGTTGGCGATGGCGACGACCGACACGCCGGTGAAGAGCGAAATGTGCAGGGCTAGTTTCATGGGTTTCCCTGAATTTATGAGAAATTCTATTGAACTGTGAAGCCGCTGCGATATTATAACCTAAATATTTAGGTTTAGTACATTAGGAGCTGCGGCGATGGTGCGTCAAGAGGAATCCGGCAGGACCGGGCGAAGTATTGTGGGCTTGGCGGCGTTGGGCCTGGTGGTAGTGTCAGTGGTGATCATGGCCCAGCGGCAGGTGGGGCATAAGCCGGAGATCGCGGGCCAGCCGGGATCGGCGGCGACAGGTGCCGGAGCTTCCACACGGCCGGCCGCGCCGCCCAACGCCATGGCGACCAATACCGTCGCGCACCTCGACATCGAATATGCCGCTCATGATCCGGTGCTCAATACACTCGATCTCTATGGGCCCGCGGATGCCAAGGGCGCTCCGGTCGTGATTTTTGTTCATGGCGGCGAATGGTCGCGCGGCGACAAACAGCCGGTGAGTTATAAACCGAAATTCTTCAACGAGAACGGAATCATTTTCATCACGACCAACTACCGGCTTTCACCGAAGGCGCCGCATCCGGCCCAGGTCGATGATGTGGCCGAGGCCGTGAAATGGGTGCATGACCATATCGGCGAGTACGGTGGCGATCCGGCGAAGATGGTTCTGATGGGGCATTCGGCGGGTTGTCATATTGTGACGTACGTGGGGCTCAATCCGGAACCGTTGGGGAAGGTGGGCTTGAAGCCGTCGGACCTCAAAGGGGTGGTGGCGTGGAGCGGCGGGATGTATGACTTGGCGGATCGCTACAAAGGCGGAGGCATGTATAAGCCATTCATCAAGGCCACGTTTGGCGAGGCGGAGGATGCCCAGCGCGCCGGGTCGCCACTGACCTACGCGGGCAATGCCAAAGACGGCCCGCGGTTTCTCATGGCCTCGACGGATGAGGAACGGGCCAAGACATCGCGGGAAGCATCTGAGAAAATGATCACGAAAATCATTGAGGCCGGCGGCAGCGCGAAGGCGGAAACTCTGGCCGGACGCAGCCATCGCGGTGCGATCGAGCAATTGGGAGCCCCCGACGACAAGACTGGCGCAGAGCTTCTGGATTTCATTCATTCTGTGACGCGGTGAAGCGATGAAGACGCGACGCGGTTTTACGTTGATCGAACTGCTGGTGGTGGTGGGGATTCTGGCGCTGCTGATCGCGGTGCTGGTGCCGTCGCTGGGGCGGGCCAGGCAGCGCGCAATCGCGACGCGGTGCATGGCGAATCTGCACGGCATCGGGCGGGGATTGGTGATTTACGAGGCGCAGAATGATGGGTTTGTGGTGCCGTCGTACAACATGCCGCGGACGGCCAGCGGGGGGTATAAGTCTGCGGCATCATCGGGGGATTTGATCGACGGATGGGCGGCGATACTGGACCGGGCGGGGGTGGTGCCGGCATCCAAGAGCCCGACGAACAATATTTTTTTCTGTCCGAACACACTGGATATTTCCGGTATGGATGGCGGACAGACCAATTACGATTCAATGAAGCCGTCGGGCTATCAGAACTGGCCGATCGTGTTTACATCTGCCGGCGGTGACGGGGCAACGAAGTCGATGCCGGCGTCGTTGCCGATTCCGGGCTTTACGGATGGAAACAACCCCTATGAGCATTTGCTGCGCTGCGGGTACTGGCTGAATGCAGACAATCCGATTGGCAATGCTCCCAAAGCCGTATCGGCCGGCGGCGCGCCTACGGCGCCGGTGGGGCAGTATTACACGCAAAGTGTTGGGTATGGACCATATCCAGACGGCTCGGCGATGGGACCGGTGAAATCGAGGAATTTCGTTCGGCCGCAGGCGCTCATCGTGGCGACGGATGGAATGTACATGGGGCGGAATTCGGTGACGCAACTGGGGGAACAGCATCGGCGGATCGGGTACCGGCACCTTGGTGTTATTGCACGAACCTATGGCTATAAGGATGCCAGTCTCAACCCGGTCGCGGGATCGATCACGACCGACTCTACGGTGTCGAATGCGGTGTTTGCCGACGGCCATGCGGAGGCGATACGTTCCGAAGAGATGCCGCATGCGAGCAAGACTGCCGAGAACGACGGGCCGTACAGTATGCTGTCAAGCCATTAGGAATTGCTGCGATATCGCATGACGTGTGGTGACGATAAGAATGCCCCTGGCACGAGCTGGGAGCGTCTCTTTTGCGGGGATTTGCCTCGGGTTGGTGGGAGTGCTATAAGGATGGACTTGTTACGAAAGTGTGGTTTTAAGGACAGATGACGCAATGGCAGACTTGAAGAATCAAAAGGTCCTGATCGTCGATGATGATCCGGATGTGGTGACGGCGATCACGATGTCTCTGAAGGATCAGGGGGCGTCGGTGTTTTCAGCGGTGGACGGGGCGCAGGCCGTGGAGATGTGCGAAAAGGAACAGCCGGACCTGGTGGTGCTGGACATGATGTTGCCGAAGCGGTCGGGGTTTTTGGTGCTGGAGCGGATCAAGGCCCGCAAGCCCAAGGGGAGCAAGCCTCGGGTGATCATGATCACGGGGAATCTGGGATCGCGGCATAAGACGTATGCCGAGACGCTGGGCGTGGACGATTACATCAACAAGCCGTTCCGGATGGATCGGTTGCTGGGGAGCATTGTGAAGATACTGACGGCACCGCCGCCGACTGCTCCTACAGCTTAGCACGATCAATAGGTGGATTTTCTGCAGAGCCTGCGGACCCGCGTCCGCGGGCTCTGTTTTGTTGTGTGGTGAAGGCGGCGATTCTGCCAGGAAGAGGGCGACGCCCTCCGGTAAGGAATCGGCGAGGCGGCGGGAACATTTGGCCGATAAAGGGTAGGCCGGTTGATTTGTGGGTGGGCACATCATATCATCCGTCTATCCGGATGAAAGGATTAAGTCTTATGCATATCCAGGATGTGTTTGCGAATCATCGCACGACCTTCTCGTTCGAGTTTTTCCCGCCGAAGGATGATCAGGCGGCCGAGACGCTGTTTGGGCACATCAAGGATCTGGAGGGGCTCAAGCCGAGCTTTGTGAGCGTGACCTACGGGGCGGGAGGCTCGACACGGGAACGGACGCACAACCTGGTGGTGCGGATCAAAGAGACGACCGCGCTGAATCCCGTGCCGCACTTGACGTGCGTGTGTCATGGCGAGGCGGATGTGCGGGGAATTCTGGAACGGTATGCAGAGCATGGGGTGGGGAATATCCTGGCACTGGGAGGCGATCCGCCACGAGACCTGGCGGGTTACAACCGGGCGGCCGATGCGTTTCAGCATGCAGCGAATCTGGTGGGGTTCATTCGGCAGTTCAATAGGAGCGGAGTGCATCGGGATAAGCGGGGCTTTGGGATCGGAGTGGCGGGTTTTCCGGAAGGGCATCCGGCGACGCCGAACCGGGTGCTGGAGATGGACTATCTGAAGGCGAAGGTGGAGGCGGGGGCGGACTACATTGTGACGCAGTTGTTTTTTGAGAATCGGGATTTTTACGATTTTCGGGAGCGGTGCGAGCTGGCGGGGATCAAGGTGCCGATCATTGCCGGCGTGATGCCGGTGACAAGCTTGGGAACGTTCAAACGGATTCCGGAACTGGCGCTGGGCGCGCGGTATCCGGCGAAGTTGCTGCGGGCGATTCAGCGGGCTGGGACGGATGCCGAGGCGGTGAAACGCGTGGGGATTCACTGGGCGACGGAGCAGTGCCGGGATTTGCTGGACAATTCCGTGCGCGGGATTCATTTTTACACGCTGAACCATTCGTATGCGACGCGCGAGATCTACAAGAGCCTGGGCGCGAAGGATTCGGCGGGGCTGCGGTGAAGGGTGCGGGGAGAATTTTCAGGATTCGATTTTCTGGTTTCTAGGATAGCGGTGGGCATCGATCTTCTTGCTTCTTGATTCTTTGCTTCTTTATTCATGCGGTGTGCGTTGCGGGGTGGGAGCGCGTGACGTATTCTGCGGGCATGACCATACAACAGTCAGATTCGGCGGCGCATGGGTTGCGGGCCTCCTTGGCGGGCATTGTGGTCAATGCCGTGCTGGCGTGCGTCAAGATTGCGACGGGGGTACTGGGGAGTTCCTATGCGTTGATTGCCGATGGCATTGAATCGGCGGCGGACATTATCAGTTCCCTGGTCGTGTGGAGCGGGCTGAAGGTGGCGATCAAGCCGGCGGATAAGGAGCATCCGTACGGCCATGGGAAGGCGGAAAGCCTGGCGGCGCTGGTGGTATCGGGGGCGCTGGTGTCGGCGGCGATATTGATCGCAGTGCAGAGCGTACACAAGATGCTGGCGCCCGATCCGCCGGCGCCGAAGTGGTTCACGCTGCCGGTGCTGGTGGTGGTGATTGCGCTGAAGGAAGTGCTTTTCCGCTACGTGGTAAAGACGGCCGATTCGATCGAGAGCACGTCGCTGCGGGGCGATGCGTGGCATCACCGTTCAGATGCGATCACCTCGGTGGCGGCGTTCATCGGGATATCGATAGCGCTGATCGGCGGGAAGGGATACGAACAAGGCGACGCGTGGGGCGCGATGCTGGCGTGCCTGGTGATCGGGTTCAATGGGTTGCGGCTGCTGCGGGTGGCGGCGGATGAATTGATGGATCGGGCGGCGCCCGAGGGGCAGATGATAGCGGTGCGTGGACTGGCAGCGGCGGTGCCGCGGGTGAAGTCGATCGAGAAATGCCTGATTCGCAAGTATGGCTTGGGGTACGTGGTGGATATTCATGTGGAGGTGGATGGGGGAATGACGGTGCGGGAGGGGCATCACATCGCGCATGAAGTGAAAGATACGCTGATCAAGAGTGAGCTAAAGGTGGTGGATGTGCTGGTGCACATCGAGCCGGCGACCTGAGGGGTTGTGTGTGGGGGGGGAGGTAGTACACCGATACACCCACACGCCGACACGCCATTACTCCATCACACGCCCTACACGCGGCCGTGGATGTATTCCTGGAGGTAGTGGATTTCAGTGGCTTGGCCGTCGGTGCGGAAGGCGTTGACGTCGCCGATGGAGACGAGTCCCTGCAGTCGGCCGTGGTCATCGCAGACAGGCAGATGGCGGATGCGGCGGACTTTCATGATGGCAGCGACTTGGTCGACCTCCGTGTTCATGCGTGCGTAGGCGATGTCAGAAGTCATGACATCTTCGACGAGGCAGTCGACGGGGTCGCGTTTTTCACCGACAACGCGCGTGAGCACATCGCGTTCGGTAAAGATGCCGATGATGCGGTCATCGATGCATACGCAGGCGGAGCCGACCTTGTGGCGGTTCATGAGTTGAACGGCATCGAGGACGGTAGTGGTGGGGGAGATGCAGAGGACGAAATTGCCTTTGCGAGCGAGGAGGTCAGAAACCTGGGCCATAAGTCACCTCTAGGAAACATGGAATATGAAGCGTAGGGTGCGAAGCACGAAACCTACCAAATACAGGATAGGTACAGGTGCAAGAGATATGCAAGAAAGTGAATATTTTCTCGAAGAATTGTTGCGGAGGAAGGAATGGCTCAGGTTTTGTTGCGGCGTTGGGCCAGTTGCTGACGCAGGAATTCCTTGAACGTGGGAAGGCCGACAAGAGCCCAGGCAGATTCAATTTTATCGACGAGAGCTTGATTGCTGGCGCGGATAGCGGCAAGCCATTGGGCGTCGGGCGAACCGGGAGGGGCGTGAAGATGGCGATCGTGGGCATCGGTGCGGAAGAGGAAGGCCTGAGAAGTGTTGCCGGGAACGGGCTCGATGACGAGTTTCATGTGGGGATATAGCGGCTGTCCGAGGCGCACCGCATAGGCCGCTCCGCAATTGCCGGGGTGCGGTTCGAGAAGGTCTTCCGCGACGCTGGTATCGGCGGGGAGGGAACGGATCGCTGCGGCCCTTTCGAGGACGGGGGGGGGTATGGCGACACCGGCGTAGGCGTGTTCGAGATAGATGTCGATGGCGCGTTGGAGTTGATTGGCGGGGATGATCATGAGTTCGCGGTCCGTGGTTCGTGGCCTGTGATCCGTGGGGTCGAGCGGGGTGCGAATGAGCCCCGGTTTGGGGCGCTAAATCATTGTACAGGGGCGAGCGATAGAGACGATAGCATTCTGGCGATTGCCGATTTTGCTGCAAGAAGGCAGAATATGGGGCTGGCCGCGACTTTGGCGCGGAGGTCCATAAAATGAGACGGGCACAAGGCGCCCGAGGATTTGCGACTGCGATGAAGGCGGTTCGAGGGGTTCATGAGTACGACGGTATTAGTGGTCGAAGACGACCAGGAAATAAATGAATTGCTGGGGGAATACCTGGCGCTCGAGAACTTTCGCTACGTGGCGGCGACCACGGGGAATGCGGGGTTGACCAAGGCGGCGGGGGAGCATCCCGATGCGGTGGTGCTGGATCTGATGTTGCCGGACATTGACGGGTTCGAGGTGGCGCGGAAGCTCACAACACATCGCGAGACCTTTGATATTCCGGTGATCATTCTGTCGTGCATGAACCAGACGTGCGACCGGGAGAAAGGGTTCGGGAGCGGGGCATTGTATTACATGTGTAAGCCGTTCTTGCCGGATGATCTGCTTGCGACGTTGCGTTTAGCGTTGGAGTGGAAGCGCGGGCTGAAGAATCGGCCGCCGACGGGGGCACTGACGCTGGGCGGGGTGGATCTGTGCGAATTGGGGCGCGGGTTGCACGAGATGGCTGTGGACTTGTTTTCGCATACGGATTTGACGGACGAAGCCGTGGAGGATGTGCGGCGCGGGGTGGCGATGCTGGCCTCGTGGGTGGATCGGTGGGACAAGGAGCATGCCTCGAAGTGCCAGATCCGGCTGGGGTATCAACTTGGCGGTGCGGGTGGGGGCACGGTCAATGGGGCAGGCAGAGGGCAGGTGGAATGGACGATGACAGAGTTGTCCGGGCCGGGGCTGATCAACGAGGTGTTTTTCAAGCCGGCGACCGCGGCGACGGGCGGCGGCTTTCTGGGGTGGAACGTCGTGCCGTTCCGAAACAAGGCGGCGGTTGTCACGCCGGTCGAGCTTGCCCCGTCATTGCCGCAGCCGTGGCTGGAACTTCTGCCGAAGCTGGGGGCGACGAGGTACCTGCGCGATGCGGCGACCAAGACCGTGAAGATTCTGGGCGGGAAGGTCGATGGGGAGACGACCGGTGGGGCGGCCAGCGCTGCAGCGAAAGTGGAATCGACCAAGTGAAGGATCGGCCGGCTCGAATCGCTACGCGACCAGATGCGCGCAGATCCACCGCTCATTCGGCATAGCGTTTTTTCAGCAGGTCTTTCATCCAGAGACAGATTTGCCAGAGGTCGGCGACGGGTTGCTGGGTGTAGGGCAGGGTGTGCAGATAGCCGGGAGGGCCGAACTCGGGGGTGAGGGTGGCCAGAGCCGCGCCGGTGGATTTCTGGTGCGCGAGAATGGCATCCCACCAAAGCAGGTGCCGATCGAGGGCGTACTTGGATTCGGGTGCGGCGGGGTCGGTGACCTGCGGACCTTCTTCATAGCCGACGCGGGCGTGGATGTGGACGGTGTGGGAAAGGGCCAGTTGGACGGATTCTTCGTTGTCGTGGAGGAGGGATTCGCAGACGCAGCACCAGTGGGAGAAATCGGCGCAGAGCTTGAGGGTGGGGAATTTTTCGAGCAGAGCGGCGGCGGCCCAGGGGGTGAACATGGCGCGGCCGCGGTGGGTTTCGTGGCCGATGGAGACGTTGTATCGGGCCTCGGTCTTGAGTGCGGCATCGTAAAAGCGGCACTGATCGTCGAAGGAGAAGGAGTCGCGCGCGGAGTGAACGGTGAGTTTGACGGGATTGGAATCGACGGCGCGCGAGAGAAGTTCATCGAAGGACTTGATGTGTTCGGCGGCGGTTTTCCCGGCGGTAAAGAGCATGCCGATGAACTTCAGTTGATGTTTTTCAAGGGATTTGAGGAAGCCGGGGAGGTCTTCGGACTTGGGGACGCCAGTTTCGATGCCGTCGTAGCCGGCGGCTTTGATGCGTGTGAGCTGGTCATCCAAGGGTCCGGTCATGCCCCAGAGGGCCTTGTAGATTTCAAGTTTCATCATTCACCCCACAAAAAGAGAAGGGCGAAGAATAGCCGGAGAGCAGCGCCCCGCCAAGAGTATTCTGGAGAGTTTCATGGGCGGGCGCGATCGTTTACCATAGCGGGACTATGACCATATTAAATACGCAGAGTTCATGGAATGTGGGACGGCCGGCAGCGCAGTGCGCGGCATGCGGGACGGAGTTAGCGCCGAATGCGGTGTGCTGGGCAGCGTTGTGTGAGCGGGCGCTGGGAGAGAAGCCGGAAGCCAGCAGTCAGAAGCCAGAATCAGGAGCCAAGAAACAAGAAGAAGCGGCGGCGGTGTCCCCGTTTGTGCGGGTGGATTATTGCGAGAAATGCTGGGGCGAGGGCAAGCGGCCCCAGGCCAGCAGCGGGGCGGTGATGTTTTCCCATTGGAAGACCGTGGTGCCGGTACCGCAGGAGAAGAAGCGGTTGCTGGTGGATGATTCGGTGCTGGTGGATCTGTTTCAGCGGATGGAAGGTCGAACGGAGCCGCAGGAAGTGCGGTTTCGATTTGTGCTGGCGCTGATTTTGATGCGGAAACGGCTGTTGAAATACGAAGGAATGGAGGGGAATTCAGAATTCGGAATTCAGAATTCTGAATTGACCGCCGATGCCCAATCCGCTGGTTCGGCGTCGGCTCCTCCGCAGGAAGTGTGGTTGATGAAGCTACGCGGGACGGAAGCGCCGATCAAGATTGTGAATCCGCATTTGACGGCGGAGCAGATCAGCGAGGTGAGCGGGCAATTGTCGTCGATTCTGGCGGAAGAAGTGTAACGAGTGGTCAGTGGCCAGTAGTCAGTGGTCAGTTGTTGGGAGCGGGCATTTGGCGGTGAAATTCGGATTTTCGTATGGGGCGGTGGCGGGGATGGAGTTGGCGGCGGCAGCGGCGCTGGCGAAACGACTGGGGTTTGAGGGCATTGAACTGGGCGGGATCGCGGATGACGGGTCGCTGAGTTTGTTGCTGCGAAATGCCGAAGCCACGAAGAAAACGCTGGATGAAGCGGACATGCGGGTGTGCGTGCTGGCGACGACGATTTGCCTGCATCATGCGGATGAGGCGCGGTGGCAGCGGGCGAAGCTGCTGATCAAGCGCGCCGTGGAGATGGCGGTCTATTTTGGGGCGCCGGTGGTGCGGGTGCTGGGCCATGAGGTCCGCCGCGGCGAGGGCCGTAGCGCAGTCATCGGCCGAATCGGGGCTCATCTGCGCGAGGCGGCGGAGGACGCGGTGGAATACGCAAAGGAAAGTGGTGCCAAGCAAGCTGTGAGCATCGCGCTACAGAACGGCGGAACTGGCGGCAGCTTCGTGAACGCCAAGGAAATGTGGATGATGACGGAAGTGGCGGGGCATCCGCGGGCCGGCATTTATTGGGATGTTGCCGAGGCGGCGCTGGTCAAGGAATCGCCGGGGCTGAGCGTCCCGACGCTGAATTCACGGATGCATGCAGTGCGGATATGGGATCATCACCACGGCGAGCGGAAGGCGGTGCCGCTGGGAGAAGGGGACGTCAAGGGACAGTTGTTTGCCGATCGGTTGCGCGGGATTGGCTATGGCGGGTGGGTGGTCTATGGCCCACCTGCGGATCCGGCCAATGCGGAAGCGGAAAAGATGTTGGAAACAGCCGCTGCGACACTGCGGAAGTGGATCGGGATTCAGGATTCCGTGGAAGCTGTGACATGAGGGAGCAACGGTGATGCTGGCATATTATCTGCACAATCTGAATCCGATCATCGTGCAATTCGGCTTCATCAAGCTGCGTTGGTACGGGCTGGCGTACCTCACCGGGTTTGTGTTTGCCTACGTGCTGATCAAACGGCTGGCGAATGATGGGATGCTGCGACTGCCGAAGGAGAAGGTGCCGGACCTGGTTCTGAACTGCTGCATTTTCGGCGTGCTGGTGGGCGGGCGATTGGGGTTTTGCCTGTTCTATGATTTGCCGCATGCGCTGTGGAACCATACTACGCCGCTGCTCTGGTCATTTACGGACAGTCTGCCGTTCTGGGGCGTACTGCGGGTGAACGAGGGGGGCATGTCAGCGCACGGGGGGATTATTTTTACGCTGCTGACGGTGATCTACTTCGCGCGGCGGAACAAGGCGTCAGTGGTGAACATCAGTGATGCGGCGGCGATGGTCGTTCCGCTGGGATTGTTCTTCGGGAGGCTGGCGAACTTTGTGAACGGGGAGTTGTACGGTCACGCGACGAAGGTGGCCTGGGCCGTGCAATTTCCGTCGGAATTGGTCTCGCCGACCAACGGGGTGTATGAAATTCCGCTCGAGCAGCGTTGGGAGTTGATCAAGAAGGCGGCCGAGAAGGTGCCGCCGTACATGGATTACCTGTCGTTGATGCCGCCGGGTCTGGAACAGACCGGTCAATACCAGTATGCCATGGGCGGTATTTTGCAGTTTGCGCAGCGGCACAATGCCGAGATGGTGCAGCTGTTGCATGAAACGCTGATTCCGCGGCATCCGAGTCAGCTGTACGAGGCCGGACTGGAAGGCCTGCTGCTGTTTGCGATTGTCTGGACGATCGGGCGGCTGTGGCGGAAGGACGGCATGGCCAGCGGGGCGTTTGTGTTCTTTTACCCTGTGATGCGGATTATCGGCGAGCAGTTTCGCGTCGGGGATACGCCGATTCAACTGGCGGGGGTCGAAATCAGCAAGGGGGTATTGTACAGTTTGCTGATGCTGATCCCGGCGGCGATCTATTGGGGATACTGGATTCGCAAGGATCGGCGCATGCCGTGGGTACGGCCGGAAACGGAAACGAAGTCGTAGAACTGTTCAGGCAGACGTAAGAGTTAAGAAAGGTGGGCGCTTGACGACGCATTTCATCGAGTTGATGGAAGACCTGCAGCGACGCTGCATCCGCATGGCCGGGCTGGCGCAGCAGGCGGTGGGCAACGCCGCAACGGCGGTCAAAACGCTGGACCTGACGCTGGCCCAGGCCGTGCATGAGGGAGAAAAAGCCATCGACGCGGAAGAGGTGGAGATCGAGCGGCAGGCGATCAACCTGCTGCTGCTACACCACCCCGCCGCGACGGACTTCCGCACGGTCTTCGGCATCGTCAAGATCAATGCAGATCTGGAACGGATCGGGGATTGCGCGGTGAACGTGGCCCAGCAGGTGGGGCGGCTGGCGCAGTTGGGGGTGGAGTCCAGCAACGTGCCGTGGGATGTGCGTGCCATCGCCGAGGCCACGCTGAAGCAGGTGGAAGATACGGTACGGTGCATCGCCTCGCGGGATTCGGGACTGGCGGATCGCATCCGCAAGGCCGACGACCTGGTCGATGCGCTGAACAGCCAGATCATGCAGGAACTGCAGGCGGGGATGCAGCAGGATTCGACGACGGTGCCGGCGGATCTGGCCATGATCATGATCGCCAAGAATTTCGAGCGGATCGGCGACCACTGCGTGAACATCGCCGAGGACGTGGTCTTCCTGATGCGGGGGCAGATCGTGCGGCACGCGCACGAGCAGTAGTGAATGAGCCGCTGATCGACGCAGATGAACAGGGCTGCACGACCGCGACCGCCGGCAACCGCGACCGTAAGGGAGCGCCAACGGGATATGAGTGCAGCGACAACGGTGATTCATGAGTGAACCTCTCGCATACTTCATAACCTTCAGGACTTACGGAACATGGCTCCACGGCGATCCACGTGCGTCCGTAGGTCGGTTGCCGGATGGGGTGAGAATGGGAATGCTCGATCCCAATCCCGAGATGGAGGAAGCGTCACGCGAGCGGATGAATGGCCCGGCATTTGAGATGAATGAGCGACAGCGCGAGGTCGTTCGTGCAACGATACAAGAAGTGGCCTGCCACCGAGGTTGGGAGGTGCATGCGTTGAATGTCCGGACGAATCATGTACATGCCGTGGTGAGGGCACCGGGAGCGGCTGCGGAGAAAGTAATGAATGACTTGAAAGCGTGGTCGACGCGGCGGTTGCGCGAAGCGAGATTGGTTCGGCACGATGCAAAACTCTGGACACGGCATGGGAGCACGCCACACTTGTATGAGACTGATGAGTTGCTGGGGGCAATCGATTATGTGGTGAATCAACAGTGAACAATGGGGCGCTGGCGGACGACGGGGATGATGGGCAAGAACCCTCGGCGCTCCCTGATGGTCGCGGCTGCCTATGACAGCAGGATCTGCAGATCGTCGGCCGTGAGGGTGGAAAGCAGAGCGTTATTCTCAGAAATGATCGCATCTGCGAGATCGCGCTTGGTCTGCTGCAACTGGAGGACCTTTTCCTCAACGGTGTCCTTGGCGATGAGGCGGTAGGCGAAGACGTGGCGGGTCTGGCCGATGCGGTGGGCGCGGTCGATGGCCTGGGCTTCGACGGCAGGGTTCCACCAGGGGTCGAGGAGGAAGACGTAGTCGGCGCCGGTGAGATTGAGACCGAGGCCGCCGGCCTTGAGGGATACGAGGAAGAGCTTGGTTTCCGGATCATTCTGGAACTGTTCGACGGGCGATTTGCGATCGCGCGTTTTGCCGTCGAGATAGGCGTAGCGGGTGTGGCTGTTGTCGAGGCGGTTGCGGACGATGGCCAGCAGGCTGGTGAACTGCGAGAAGACCAATGCCTTGTGACCTTCATCGAGAATTTCTTCGAGCTGTTCGAGCAGGACGTCGAGCTTGGCGGACGGTTCGGAGATGCGGGTCTTGTCGATCAGTCCGGCGTGGCACGAGGCCTGGCGAAGGCGGAGCAGCGCTTCGAGGACCTGCATGCGATTGGCGTTGAGCGATTTGTTGCCGCCGCCGAGGAGCGACTGGCGATAATGATCGCGGAGTTCGTCGTAGAGCGTGCGCTGTGCTTCGTCGAGTTCGCAGAGGATGGTTTGCTCGGTGCACGGCGGAAGTTCCTGCGCGACCTGTTCCTTGGTGCGGCGGAGGATGAACGGGCGAAGGGCGCGGGAGAGCAACTGGCGCGGCGTTTCATCGGGCTCATCTTCGTCAATGGAAGCCTCGGCTTCAGGCGCGGCGACGGCCGGAAGGTTGCCCGCGGGGGCGGCGGCCAGAGGTTCGGTCTTGCCGTTTTTCTTGCCGTTGGTCTGGTAGCGCGAGTCGAAGACGGCGGCAGCGCCGAGCATGCCGGGGTTGAGGAATTCGAAGAGGCTCCAGAGTTCGCCAAGATGATTCTGCACCGGCGTGCCGGAGAGGGCCAGGCGGTGTTCGGAACTGAGCAGGCGTACCGCCTTGGCGGATTCGGTCTGGGCGTTCTTGATGGCCTGGGCTTCGTCGAGGATGGCGTAATCCCACTTGAAATCTTTGAGGAAGAGGATGTCGGAACGGAGCGTACCGTACGTGGTGAGGATAAGGTCGTACTCGAAGAAGCGTTCAGTGGTGCGCGGACGGTTGGGGCCGGTGTGATCGAGGATGCGCAGTCCGGGAGCAAACTTGGCGGCCTCCTGTTTCCAGTTGAAGACAAGCGATCGCGGGGCGACGACGAGCGAGGGGCGCGGCGTAAATTCCGCCTTCCCATTCTTGGCTTCGGCGCCGGCCGGCGTTTTCGTCTGCTTACCATTGGCGCCCGCGCGCCGTGATTCCAGCAATGCGAGCACCTGGATCGTCTTACCCAGGCCCATGTCATCGGCGAGGCATCCGCCGAAGGAGAATTCGCGGAGGAACTTGAACCATCCCAGGCCGTCACGCTGATAGGGGCGAAGCTCGCCGGTGAATCCGGCCGGGGCGGGAAGTGCTTCCACGCCCGTAAAGGCGCGAAGGTGATCGCGGATGGAGAGAAAGGTTTCATCAGCCGTGGCATGAGGCTGCGATTCGAGGAGGACGTCGAGCATGCCGGCCTGGGCGCGGGAGAAGCGGATGGCCTCGGCCCCCTGTTCATCTTTGGTGGTCTGTCCGGAGCGGACGATAACCCCGTATTTTGAAAGCCATTCTTCGGGCAGTACCCCGAAGGTGCCGTCGGCAAGGCGGATGAGGTGTTCGCCCTTGCGCGCCGCAGAAAGAAGCCGCGGCAGCGGCACGACCTGATCGCCGAACTGGACGGAGCCGGTGAGATCGAACCAGTCGATGCCGGAGGCGACGCTGATACGGAAGTCGGACGCGGCGCGATAGAGCTTGCCTTCGGCTTCGACGGTCCACCCTTCGCGGATGAGGGTGGGCACGGTTCGCGGAAGGAAGCGCGCGGGAAGTTCGTAGTGGGGTTCGTGGGTGTCGGGATCGACGTTGCGACGGAACCCGGTGGATTTGAGGATGGCCAGGGCACGCGCTTCGGCAGGCTTGTCGCGGAGAATCATTTTGCGTGCGGCAGCGTCATAGACACCGGCGGCCGGGGTGTGGGCTTCGACCGGGCCGGATTCATAATCAAATAATACATCGGCGAGGACCGTTTCTTCGGATCGGCCGCTGGCGGTAAACGGGGTGTTGACGGGTTTTTTGAGAATAAGCTTGGCCCGCGGCGCGCCGACGAGTTGCTCGAAGGCGAGCTCTTCGGGCAGATCGAGTTTGGGGACGGCCGGCAGGGTGGCGAGATTGCGGAGGAAATCCTGGCCATCGACTTTGGGCACGTGCAGTGCACCACGGGTGGAGAAGAGGTCGATCCATTCGAGACCGCCGTTAAAGCGGATCGGCATAAGCTTGTTTTGAATACAGATGACGCCGGGCTCGCCGGGGGCCGGTTCCGAGAAGAGCTGTGCGACGGACAGCGGCATGTTGCGGTCGCCTTCGGCGAGGTGGCCTGAGAGGGTGTAATGTTTGCCATCATCGTGGGGTGAGATACGAATGAGGAAGTCGAGGGTGGTTTCATCGCTCCAGGAAACCGGGATGGGTTCGACGAAGGCGCTGGCGCGGAGGCGCGTGCGTCCAGTCTCGACCATTTCGCGGAGGAGTTTGAGACCGACGGCGCCACGAAGGACACAGGTCTTGAGGCTGGCGGAATTTTCATCGGCGGCCGAGATGGGATCCTGCGGGCGCGCGCCGACGATGCGGCCGAGGATGTCGCGATCGGCCGAGTCCGTAAAGGTGTCGATTTCGCGGGGGTCGAGGCGGAGCGGTTGGGGACGCGTCCACCCTTCGCCGTTGCGGGTGCGTTTTTGCTGGCGTGAGAAGAGTTCCACCGTAATGGCGTGGCGGTCCTGTGCCGAGGCGACGGCATCGATGATGTAGACGGCATGGCGTGCAAGACCCGCGCGGCTAGGCAAAGCTTCGGAGGCGCGGCGCGCTGCGGATTGCGCCAGGCTGGCCAGGTGGATCTTCCAGCCGGGCTTGGCGGGCCAGGCATTGGGCGAGCGCCGCTTATCCGCCCCTTCCGTGTTCCGCAGAAGCAACGGATGCGAACGGGCTTCTTCCAGCGGGCGGAATGCGCCGGACTTGTCGGCCAGCAGAACGGTCGCCCAGATGTGCGGGCAGACGAATCCGGCGGCGCGCTGTTCGCAGGCGCAGATGGCGTTGAATTCCGTGGGGGTCCATTCCAAGCGGGTGTCATAGTGGTCCTGGTCTAGCACGAAGCCGTGGGCCGAGGTGCGGGTGTTCTTGACCAGCAGGGCATCGCCATCGGCGATCATTTTTCGTGCGGCGGAATCGACCTGCGGCGTGACATCCTGCGCGAGGGCATCCACCAGCCGAAGGCGCGCCTGCGGCGTGGATAATGATTCAGAAGCGAGAGACTCGGATAGATCACTCATGCGATTGAAAACGAACCTCGAAACCCCACTGGAAACCCGAGCGGGGACGGGCGTGACGAAATCGTCAGGCAGTACCCATGGATTCTTCCTGCGTCTTGACGGCATCGAGAATCTGCTGGGCGCTGGTGGCGGCGCGCATCGCCTGGCGGAACGCGTCGACATTCATAAGACGGCTGATGCGTGCCAAGGCCTGGATGTGCGGCCCGGTCTGATCCGGCGGACTGGCCAGCATCACGATCAGGCTGACGGGGCGGCCGTCGATGGACTCAAAATCGATGGGCGCTTCCGGCTTGCCGATGGCCACGACGAGATGATCGACGCCGGCGCATTTGCCGTGCGGGATCGCCAGGCCGTTGCCGATGCCGGTGGTGCGGGTGGCTTCGCGCTCCAGCACGGAGTTGAGAAGGATCTTGGCATCCTTGACCTCCCCGGCATCGGCGAGCAGTTGCACCATCTCACCGATGGCTTCTTTCTTGTTCTTGGCAACAAGAGGAACCTTGATATGGGAAAGCTTCAGAATATCCGAAAGCCGCATGACGCACTCCATGGGGGCCGGGAGAACCAAAGCACGGTAGTGTAGATTCATGCCTCCCAGCATTCAAGGAGTTGCGCCCACGATTCGCAGTTGATGAAGAGGCGAAAGCGGGTATGGCTGGCGGTGGCCCCATCGGATACGATGCGGAATGCCGCTTCATCTCTGGAGAAATGTCTATGGCAGAGCTCAGTGGATCGGTTCCTACGCCACCCCCCATTCCGCTTGCGGATCAGATTCCCGCGCCCGTCGAGCACGATCCCGCGGGTGCCGCCCCGCTCGCCGGTGGGGGCGATCTGCATGCCGTCGAACAGCTCAATCGCGCCTACAAGCAGATGTGCGAGCAGTTGGGCAAGGTGATTGTCGGGCAGAGCGAGGTGATCGAGCAAGTGCTCACGTCGATGTTCTGCCAGGGCCATATCCTGCTGGTGGGCGTGCCGGGGCTGGCCAAGACGCTGCTGGTCAAGACGATCAGTGATGTGCTGGCGCTGAGTTTCAAGCGGGTGCAGTTCACGCCAGACCTGATGCCGTCGGACATCACGGGAACGGATGTTCTGGAAGAAGATCGGGCGACGGGGAAGCGCGCGTTTCGCTATGTGAAGGGGCCGATTTTCGCGAACATGGTGCTCGCGGACGAGATCAATCGCACGCCGCCCAAGACGCAGGCGGCGCTCTTGGAGGCGATGCAGGAACATCGCGTGACGGCGGGTGAACACACATATGACTTGCCGGAGCCGTTCTTCGTGCTGGCCACGCAGAACCCGATCGAGCAGGAGGGTACCTATCCGTTGCCCGAGGCCCAGTTGGACCGGTTCATGTTCATGACGGTGGTGAAGTATCCGACGGCGGAAGAAGAAATCCGGATCATGAAACAGGCCTCGAGCAACTACCGGGTGGAAGTCAAACGGATGCTGGATGGGGCGGCGATCCAGCGGCTGCAGGAAATCGTGCGGCGCGTGCCGGTCGCCGAGCATGTGTACCAGTACGCACGGGACATCGTGCGGATGACGCGGCCGCGGGAAGAAGGCACTCCGCAGTTTGTGAATGAATTGGTGCAATGGGGCGCCGGTCCGCGGGCGTCGATCTATCTGATTCTGGCCGGCAAGGCCCGGGCGATCCTGAACGGACGCGTGCACGTGACCACGGAAGACATCATGAAAGTCGCCCACCCCGTGCTTCGCCACCGCATTCTGCCGACGTTCAGTGCCGAAGCGGCGGCAATGACCAGCGACAAGATCATCGATCGGCTCCTGGCGGAAGTTCCGCGCAGCAAGGGATGACGAATCACCTCGTTGTACGGATAGGACATTGACGCAATGGACGGTGGGTGTGGGGCGGCGGTGAGTTGGCATGACACAGACTCTGCAAAACGCTTCGGCCAGTGGAATCGGCGCGATCGCCGGTGCGTCGCTGCTGGATCCCAGGGCGCTGGCCGCCATCGGCAAGATGGAGTTGGTCGCCTCGCAGGTGATGGACGGGTACGTGCAGGGGATGCACCGGTCGCCGCACATCGGGTTTGCCTTGGATTTTGCTCAGCATCGTCAATATGTGCCGGGCGACGACATCAAGAAAATCGATTGGCGGGTCTATGCCAAGCAGGATCGGTACTACATCAAGCAATATGAAGTGACGACGAATCTGCGGGCGCATCTGGTCGTCGATGCCAGCGGGTCGATGGCGTACCAGGGAACCGCCGACGCGATGAGCAAGTTCCGGTATGCCCAGTTCGTGACGACCTGTCTGACGTATCTGATTTTGCATCAGACGGATTCGGTGGGTCTCGTCACCTTTGATTCGGTGGTGCGGGACTTTATCCCAGCACGCTCGGCGTCGCCGCATCTGTTTACGATCGCGCGGACGCTCGACGCGTGTCAGCCGCGGGATGAGAGTTCGATCGCCGACGTCCTGCACACCGTCGCGGAGCGGCTGGGGCATCGGCAGATGGTGATCCTCATCAGCGACCTCTTCGATGATGCCGGAAAACTGCTCGAAGCGTTTCATCACCTGCGGCACCAGCGGCACGAGGTCATCGTGATGCAGATCATGTCCGAGGATGAACTGACCTTCCCCTTCCGCAAATTCACGCAGTTCGAAAATATCGAGACCGCCAAGTCGCGATTGAAACTTGATCCCGCCACGGCCCGTGCGACGTATCTGCAAAACGTGGCTCGTCACCTCAAGACGATCCGCGACGGATGCAATCAACTGCGCATCTCGCACGTGCTTTTCAAGACCAACGAGACGGTTGAACGGGCATTGACCGAGTATCTGGCAACGCGGATGGGAAGCCGATGAAGGAAACGATGAACGATGAACGTGGAACGATGAAAGACGGCAGAGTTTGCCGTCCGTCGTTCTACGTTCATCGTTCTTCGTTCATCATTTAGTTATGTTTCTGATGTCCTCCATTCTCTTCGGCGCCCTGGCGGTGATCATTCCGGTGATCATTCATTTGCTGCAGCGCCAGAAGCCGGTCCCCATCCGCTGGGGCGCGATGCAGTTTCTGTTGGAAACGCCGCTGAAGGCCAAGCGCCGGCAGAATATCGATCATTGGCTGCTGATGCTGCTGCGGATGGCGATTCTGGCGCTGCTGGCGATTCTGCTGGCGCGGCCGCTGTGGCGGGGCACGCGCATGGCCGGCACCGTGAACATGGATGTCGCGGTGGTGCTCGATCATTCGCTGTCGATGGGCCGGCGGGGCGGGGAGGGGGGGGGGACGCTCTATGAGAACGGCCTCGATGTCGTGGACAAGCTGACCGAAATGCTGCCTGCATCGGCGACGGTGTCGGTGGTGCTGGCGGAACATACGCCGCAGGTCGTTACACCGCTGCCGGTGACGCTGGGCGACGCCTCCGGCAAACCCAACGCCAATCCCGAATGGCTGCGCCTCCGCCAGCAGTTGCGACACATGCGTCCGGGAATGACCGACGCCGACATCCCCGCGGCCCTGCAGGCGGCGCGCGAGCTGGTGCAGCACGGCAAAAACGTTTCCAAGATGATTCTGGTGCTCTCGGATGAACAGCGCTCGAACTGGCAGATCGGCAACGCCGGGGCGTGGCGCATGGCCCTGGGGGATCGCAACGAAACCGCGGCACAGGACCTGCCGATCTTCTCGCTGCCGCTGGCGCAGTCCGGCGGCGGCCCCAACATTGCCGTCCGCGCGGTGAATATCGCGCCGGAATTCATCGGCATCAATCGGCCCGTGCAGATCACCGCCACCCTCACGAACACAGGAGCGGTGGATTTCCCGGCAGCACCGGTGAAACTGATCGTGGACGGCCTGGAAATTGCCCAGCAGCAAGTGGCGAATCTGCCGGCCGGCCAGTCCCTGACGATTCACTTCGATCATTTCTTCGCCCAGCCCGGCTCGCACTGGGTAAAGGTGCAGGCGGATGTGATTGATGCGCTCGAGGCTGACAATTCGATGCTCGCGGCCGTGGATGTATGGCCCAAACTTGAAGCGCTGATCGTCGATGGACAGTTGACGCCCGCCGCGGGCCCTGCCGATTTCCGCGATGCCCAGTTTCTTCTGGCCGCGATGAATCCGGCGGAGGTGACCACGGACAGCGCCACGCTGATTTCGCCGCGGGTCGTCAGCGTGAGCGATATCGGAAGCATCCCGCTCGAAAATTATCCGTTGATCGTGCTGCATGATGTGCCGCGCGTTCCGGCGGAAACGATCGCCCGCATCGCCGCCCACGTGCAGCGCGGCAACGGCCTGTGGATTGTGCTGGGGTCGCGCACGCAGGAATCATTCTTAAAGGATGTGCTGGCGAAATCTCCACTGCTGCCTGCTGCGATAAAGAATTCCCATGCCGCCGGTCCGCAGGAGCGCATCGGTGTGGACATCCGCGAACCGACCAATCCCATGGTTTCGCTGCTGGTGGCTGCCGAGCGCAATTCCATGGCCGGGATGGCCATCCGGCAATGGTGGCCACTGACGCCGGCCGGGCCGGAGATGCGCACGATTCTGGCAACCACCAAAGGCGATGCAACGGACAGCAGCGGTGAGAGAGGGGGGGAGGATCCGCTGGTGACGGAGATGGATTTGGGCGGCAATGGCGGCCGCGTGGTTGTCTGGGCGACGTCCATCGACGGTCGATGGAACAATCTGCCGCTGGCGCCGAATTTTGTGCCGCTGGTCAACGAAACGCTTTTTCACCTCGCCGGTGGTTTGAGCAAGGGGCAGCAGCGCCAGCTCGAAGCGGGTCAGACGCTGCTCTGGACGGGCCCCGCTCAGCAACCCGTCGAATCCGTAAAAATCACATTGCCCGATGGCCAGTCGCGCTCGCTGACGGCTCAGCTTCGCGGCAACCAGTACGTCTTCAGTTTTTCGGACACCAACATGCCCGGCCTCTACGAACTTCGTTTTTCTCCGCGCACCATCCCGCAGCCGGTCTATTACAGCGCGAGCATCGATCGACGCGAGCTTGACCCCGCCGTGATTTCCACCGCGGAGGCCCAGTGGCTGCGCGAGCGCAATGACCTGCAGGATCGGCTGACGCCCGCCTCGCTTCCGGCCGCATTGGTGGCCCGGCACACAGGTACGGAACTCTGGCCCCTCCTAGCATTTCTCGTACTCGCCCTCTTAATTTCCGAAGTGTTCCTGACGCGGCGGCTCGTGCGCCTGCAGACCGACATCCATCCGGAAGATGCGGGACTCCTTCCGCACGCGCATCGGCCGACGCCCGGCCTGCCGGGGGGAGCGCGATGAACATGATGATGTCCTTATTGGCCGACGTGAGCGCAAACGCAACAGCCGCCGACGGCGAGATGCGGACCACCCTGGAACTTCACCCCGCGGTGCCGTGGTGGCTGCTGGTGCCGTGCGTGTTGCTGGCCGTCGGCCTGGTGATGCACCTGTACGGCCAGCAGCGGAAGATTGCCTCGCGAAGAACCATCCTGGCACTCACGGCAGTTCGCGTCGGCCTGGTTCTGCTGATGGCACTGCTGCTGCTTCAGCCGGTGCGGAAATGGATCAGCACACGCACCAGCGCCGGGACGCTCTGGGTACTCGTCGATCAGAGCCCGTCGATGCAGATGAAAGATCCGCAGGCCGGCAACGTCGAGAAACTGCACTGGGCCGAGGCGCTGGGGTATCTTTCCGATGACGTTCGACCGGAAAAGGTCGATGTGCTCAGCGCCCATCTGGCGGCCCTCTCCGCCGAATTCCGCTCCCTGCGGCCGGCGCTGACGCACGCTGCCTCAATGGCTCCTCCCGGGCAGGAAGCACGCGAAGTTCGCCAATTCGTCGAGCGGCTCAAGACGTGGGCGGATGCGGCGGATGCCCTGCGCAAACGACTGCGGAAGAATACGACCATCACACGCGATGCACCGGTCATCATCGAGACTTTTGATGCGGCGATCGCCAAGATGCGCCGCGGCATCACCGACGCCGGAGCCACGGGCAGTCTGCCTGATGCCGTCGCCGCGGTGAAGTGGGAAGACATTGGCCCGATTCTGACGCGCGTGGGGCGTGATCTGGCGGCCCTGGCGGAGTCGTCCGATGCATCCTTCATCGCTGGCGCCAAATCGAACAGTGATGTTCAGGCGGCCCTGTCGCGCATGACCGGCGTGCCGCGTTCTGAACTCGCCTACCTGATGATGACCGATCCTCACGGCCGCGGAAGCAGCGAAAAGATGCGAATGCACGACCTGGCGTCCAAGTACCGCGTGCGTGCCCTGGGCTTTGCGGACACGGCCCGCGATGCCGGCAGCGTGGATGCGGGGGATTACGCCGATGTGATGCGCGGGGCATTCACCTCCACCGGCCAGGCCACCAATATCGGCGCGGGATTGCAGATGGTCGGCGAACAGTTGGGACCCGAAGAGGCGGCATCCGTCGTGATCGTCACTGACGGCCGGCATAACGTTCCGGGCGATCCGACCGAGCCGGCGCGAGCCCTGGCTGCCCGCGGGGTGAAGGTCTACGGACTCCTCATTGGATCGGCCGAGGTTTCGCCCGATGCGGCCGTGGAACAGATCGACGCCCCAGATTGGATTTACCGCGAAGATACCCTGACCGCCAACGCGCTGATTCGCATGGACGGCCTGGCGGGCAAGACCCTGCGGGTGGAATTTCTCCGCGGCGGCGTGCTGCTCGACACACGCACGCTCCTGGCCCGCACCAATCAGCAATCGGAACGCGTCACCTTCACCGACAAACCGCCGGAATCAGCCGGGCATGAATATGAAATTCGCGTCGCCCAGGTGCCCGGCGAAGTCAACGTGCAGAACAATCGCCAGAGTTTTCGCGTCGCCGTCAAGAAGGACAAGCTTTACGCGCTGGTGATTGAAGATCGGCCGCGCTGGGAATTCCGCTACGTGACGGCAACCCTGGAGCGCGACCCGCGCATGAAGGTGCAGACGGTGCTGCTCTCGCCCGGTGAAATTGCCGGGGTGACCAGCCCGCCGCCGGTGAAGGCCTCGCCCGCCAATACGCAGATCGAGGCGCAGATTCTTCCCGAGACGCGCGACGAGTGGCTGGCTTTTGATTTGATCGTGCTGGGTGACATCGCACCGGCAACGCTGACGCCGCAACAGCAGCAATTCATTGCCGTGGCCGTGCGCGACAAGGGCGCAACCTTGATCACGATTGCCGGCCAGCGCAACATGCCGGAAAAATTTGGCGATACGCCGCTGGCCGACCTGCTCCCCGTGACGCTCGCGCCGCAGTGGGCTCCGGAGATCATCGTCCGCCACAGCCGGATCGGCTTCCGCCCCGCGTTGGCGCCGGAAGGGTCCGTCTCCGTGCTCGGACAGTTCGGGATCGATCCGGCCGGTACGGCGGCGCTTTGGTCGGCCGCGCCGCTCTGGTACTGGCACAGCCCCTTCACGCAGGCCAAGCCCTCGGCCAACGTCATCTGGTCGATCGTGGATCTCGAAGGCGCCAGTGGAGATGATGCCGCGGGAACGCTAGCCGCTTCACGCAAACACGCGCTGCTGTCGACCATGAATGTGGGACTCGGCCGCACGCTGCATCTGGCGAGCGATCAGACGTGGCGTTTCCGCCAGATGAACGGGCAGAATATTCAGGAACGCTTCTGGGGACAGGTAGTGCGTTGGGCCGTGGGAAGCGATCTGCCAGCAGGCGGAAAATACGTGCGTTTCGGCGTCAGCCGTCCGCGCTATTCCGAGGGCGAGCCGGTCGTGGTCACCGCACGCGTGCTGCGCGAAGACCTGGCGCCGTATACCGGGCTGAATTTCTCGGCATCGGCCCGGCTCTTCCCCCAGCGCGACGCCAAAGGCCAGCCCATCGGCGATTCGCACACCGTTGCCGAAACGCGGATGATCGAAGCTCCTGAATCCCCCGGGTATTACCGCGGCACCTTCGGCGGATTGCCGACAGGCGAACTGGAAATCACCCTCCGCGGCACCGAAGTCGAACGCCTTCTCGATGTCGACCCCTCCGTCACGCAGCGTTCCGTCGTCATCCGCATTGAGCCGCAGTTGAACGTAGAACAGCGCAACCTAAACACCGATCGCGCAATGCTGGCACGCATCACTCAGGCCGGTGGCGGATTCATGCTGGACGGTCCCTACGCCGATGTCCTTGCCGGCCATCTGCCGGAGATTCAGCAGACCCGCACCATCGCACGGCAGGTGGGTTTCTTCACCGATCCCAAGGATGATGGCACGTACTGGGCACACTGGGCCTTCATGGCCGCGTTCGCAGTGCTGATTACGGCCGAATGGGTGATTCGCAAGATGGGCGGGTTGGTGTAAGGGAAAAAGAAAAACCGATCAGGGCTGCATATCGGTAGTCGTGGCGGCGGCTCCCCGTTCCATGATGGTGAAGTATTTTCCTTTGAATCCTATTTTGAAGCCCGGGCGCAAGGCGGCATATTCCGGCAGGTCCCATGTGTCCACTTTTTCCGTGTGATAATGCTGCCAAAGGACGACGCAGTCGGCACGTTCAATCTGCTTCTGAATCCGCGCGATCTCACGGGCCGTCGGTATTCCCGGCTCGGGAAACCAAGCGTCGGGCATTTCCATGTTCGCCGGCAAATCCGCAGGCCAACCGTTGGTCATGACCAGCGCCTGCTTGCCTGCCACTGTTGCTTTTACCATATCCCATTCTGCCAGCATCTCGTTTTCCACCCATAATCCTGCCGGCGTCTCTTGCTTCTTTGTCCAGTCGCTCATCACCGTTCCGGCAAGTTCGACGTGAGCCGCCAGCAGGAGCAGCACGAGGATCGCCCACGCCCATCGCCGCAGCGGAACCATCGACACCAGCAAGGCCAGCGTCAACATCGGCAGGTAGGAGTAATACGTCCAACTGCCCGGCCAGCCGTAGAAACCAAACAGAAACGCCAGATGAAGCGCACAGAAGACGAAGAGCAACTCCACACGCATCGAAAGAGGCGAAGAGTTTCCGACGCCCTGTGCTGAATGCTTGGGGCCGAGCACGATTTGCCATGCCGCCCAGATCATCGCCGGAATGCTCACAGCAACAATCATGAGCCAGACCCCAAGGGACGTTCTTACGTATTTCAAGATTTCCGGTTGTATCCAGAATGACCGTCCTGACGGCTGGAGGAATCCGAACCCCGTCGACGCATACGTCTTGGCGCCCGTGATCGGCAGCATGGTGTGGATGACCGGCCCCGTGCCGTACCAAACACTTAAGCCCGCGAAGCAGACCGTCATGACCGCCGCTGCCGGCAGAAGCTGTTTTCCGATCCCCCAGATTCGCTCCCCCCAATTCTGAATTCTGAACTCCGAATTCTGAATTTCGCTCAGAACAATCAATCCCACCAATACCAAACCATACACATACGCCATCGACGGCTTCACAAAAATGCACAGCGTAAGAATCGCCAGCGCCCGCGATCGCCGGCCTTCCGCATGATCCGCCAGCGCCAGCAGCAACAGCAAGGCTTCAAGCGGATGCGTGAGCGTCAGGTACACGGGCATGATCGCAATGGGCAAACTGATCAGGAAGATCAGTATCCCCCCGCGCCCCAGGCGCAGGGCAATCAGCAGCCGCGCCAGCGGCCAGGCCATCACCATTTCCAAACCCAGCGTCAGCAGGAAATATGCCCGTGGCGTGCGTCCAAGCACCGCAAATCCCGCCCGTCCAACCAGCAGCGACACCAGCCCGTGCGTGTAGCCGAAGTCCACGGTCGGCACATACCCCTTGGCCAGCAGCATGTCCCCCTTGAGCGTCGTTCCGGGATCGTAGAACGAAAAAAGCGACCAGTCGGCCACCTTCGGCCCCCGAACCTGTGCCACAAAACTGACCAGCAACACCAGCGCGATCAGGCCCATCAGCGGCCCAACCCGCAGCGGCGATTTGTCTACGCCCGAAAATTCCGTCACTCGGTCACCCCGTTACGCTTCGAAAGCCCGCCGATGATATACTTACTTCATGACCACCGCGATGTGTTACCGACCCAATCCCGCCGGCGGCGTTTCGCTCAACGTCCTGGCGGATGGCCATGCCCAGCCCAACCCGCTCGGTGGGGGGGGCATCACGGGTCCGCATAACATCTCCGCGGTCAAGATGCTGCGTATTTCCGTTACTGATGTCTGCAATCTCCGCTGTCTTTATTGCATGCCGGAGGAAGGCGTAGAATGGCTGCCCAAATCGGAAATTCTCTCGTTTGAGGAAATCGCGGCGATCGTCCGCGCCTCGGTAGGTCTGGGCATCACCCATTTCAAACTGACCGGCGGCGAACCGACGGCCCGCAAAGATCTGCCCGTCCTGGTCGAAATGCTTCGCAAAATCCCCGGCGTGGAAGATCTGTCGCTGACCACCAACGGTATCCTTCTCACGCCGCTACTTCCCCGCCTGCGTGAGGCCGGCCTCAACCGCATTACCCTTTCGCTCGATTCGCTGCGTCCCGACCGCTTCAAGCAGATCACTCGCGGCGGCGATTTCACCCGCGTCTGGACCGCCTTGGAATCCGCCCTGAGCATGGATTTCACCCGCATCAAGATCAACGTGGTCGTCATGCGCGACATGAACGTCGACGAAATTCCAGACTTCGCCGCGCTGACGCTCAGCTACCCACTCACCGTCCGCTTTATTGAATTCATGCCGCTGGGACGTTCCGGCCTCACCGACGATCCGCTGTCCGCCATGGTCTCCGAAGCCCAGATCCGCCGGGCCATCGAATCGACGCATGGCCCCATTCAATCTGTGGATCGCCAGTCGGAACGCGGCGTCGGTCCCGCCAAAGTCTTCGCCCTCCCCGGCGCTCCCGGCCGCCTCGGTTTCATCTCCGCCATGTCGCACCCCTTCTGTGAAACCTGCAACCGCCTCCGCCTCACCCCCGACGGCATGATGCGCTCCTGCCTCTTCGACGGTGGCGAGGTCGATCTGAAACCGATTCTGCGCGGCGGCGAGCTAGATCCCACCACGAAGACCCGAAAACACGAAATCGACGCCGACGGCAATCTTGTCGGCCCAGAATCCCGCATCGCCGCAGCCATGACCACCTGCGTCACGCTCAAACCCGACACTCACTCCCAGCACGGCAACAAAGCCATGAACCGCATCGGCGGATGACCACGTGTCCATGCCCGTGCAAGCGCCTGAGAATCCGTTCCGAGATTCCCTTTGCATTACCCGCCATTTCCCTCATAAAATGCCATTCACTTCAAAATTTCACACAAATCAGGAGCCTGCACCATGAAGCGTTTTCTGATGGGATTTCTTGTCGCGTTCATTGTCGCCGGAGTGGGATTCGTGATCAGTCTCATGATTTCCCAGAGCAGTGCACCAACCGCAAACTTTTCACACCAATCCAATTTTTCGATTCCTCGCACATCCGCAGTCCTGGAAGTCGTTCGTCCGGCCGGCGCCGACGACGCACTTTGGCAACGCCAGATCGCCACCTATGCCGCCCAGGTCGGCCTCGATGATGTCGTCAGCGCCGTTGAACTGAGTCGCGACTTCCACAACGACGCGCCGAAGATGTACCCGAGCGTCAGTACCGGCGAAGGTCTCCGAGCGGCCATCCATGTTCGCCAGATTCCCGGCACCGCACTCATCGAAATCCGCGTGAACTGCTCCGACGATCCGGCCGTCGTTGCCGCAGTCACTCAATCGCTGGCCGATTCATTCTTCCGGAGGATGCAAAGCCAGCAAAATCACCGCCGGGCTCTCGCGTTGGAGGATGAACGGAGTTTCCTCAACAGCGTGCTGGATTCATCCAAAAACATGGAGTCCAACACCGAGGACTTTATCCGCGCCTACGGACTGGACACTCCACCGACTTCCACCGCGCCGGCCCGATTGCAGCGGGACTATGCTATGCTTCGCAGACAGTTGGAAAGACGTCAGGCGGATGCGGCAGTCTATCAAGCGATCGTCGATGAACATCGCCGTATCGTGCTGCAGCTCGCAATGCCGTCCACTGTGACCGATCAAGCCCTCTGTTTCGTTCAAAAACCTCAACCCTAAACGGGAAATATGAAACGCAAATTTAAACTTAAACTCTCACATATCTCCGAAACCGGCGCCGCCCGCATGGTGGACGTTTCCGGCAAGCAGCCGACTCTCCGCCGCGCTCTCGCCGAAGGCTACGTCCTCATGGCCCCCGCCACGTTGGACGCCCTCAAGCACCACACCGGCCCCAAAGGTGAAGTCCTCTCCGTCGCCCGCATCGCCGGCATCCAGGCCGCCAAGCGCACCGGCGAACTGATTCCGCTCTGCCACCCGCTGCCGGTGGAACAAGTGACGGTCGATTTTGAGCTGGACGCTGGAAATAAAAATTCAGAATTCAGAATTCAGAATTCAGAATTGAAAACCGTGCGGATTGTGGCTTCGGCGACGATCACCGCCAAGACCGGCATCGAAATGGAAGCCTACACCGCCGTCGCCGTCGCCGCCCTCACCATCATCGACATGCTCAAAGCCATCGACCCCGCCATGCAAATCACCGGCATCCGCCTGCTGGAAAAAACTGGCGGCAAGTCCGACTACCACGTAAAAAAATAAACCACCAAGACACCAAGGCACCAAGGTACCAAGAAAAAGAAAAAAAAGAAGGGAACGCCAAAGCGTTCCCTTCTCTATAATATCTTCGGAATTCTTGGTGCCTTGGTGCCTTGGTGGTGAAAAAAACGTCGTGGTTAAAAAAGTTAGAACGATTTTAAAAACTGCTCGTTCGTCGGGAACTTCGCCATCGCTTTGAGCAGCGCTTCCATGGCCTGGATCGGGTCGCGGCTGGTCAGGTCGCGCCGCAGCAGACCGACCTTCCGCGCCACCTCCGGTCCCAGCAGCAATTCTTCCTTGCGCGTGCCCGATCCCGGCAGATCGATCGCCGGCCACGTGCGCCGCTCGGCAAGTTTCTTGCTGAGCACCAGTTCCATGTTGCCCGTGCCCTTGAACTCCTGGAAAATCAGTTCGTCCATGCGTGAGCCCGTGTCGACCAGTGCTGAAGCAATGATCGTCAGGCTGCCGCCATGCTCGATGTTGCGGGCAGCGCCGAACATCGACCGCGGTTCCTGCATCGCCTGGGCGTCGATGCCGCCGGACATGGTGCGTCCGCTGCTGCCCACAAAATGGTTGAACGCCCGGCCCAACCGCGTGATCGAGTCCAGAATCACCAGCACGTGCTGGCCCATCTCCACGAGCCGCCTTGCCCGTTCGATGACCATGCGGGCGGTCCGCACGTGCGAGTCGATGTCTTCATCGGTGTTGCTCGCCCAGACCTGGCACATCGGCAAACTGCGGCGGAAGTCCGTGACTTCCTCCGGCCGCTCGTCGATCAGCATGATGAACACCGTCATGTCCGGGTGATTCTTCGCCGTCGCCTCGGCAATCTGCTTCAGCAGCGTCGTCTTGCCCGTCTTGGGTGAGGCCACGATCAATCCCCGCTGTCCCCGCCCGATTGGCGTGAGCAACTCCATGATGCGCATCGACGCCGGGCCGCCCAGCGTTTCCAGCTTCAGCGGTATCCGCGGGTCGATGACCGTCAGTTCCAGAAACGGCTGCGTATGGAAAAATTCCCGCAGCGGCTTGCCTTCCACCTGGTTGACGTACGTCACCAGCGGTCCGGGCCCGCGCTTGTTCGGCCCCGTATTCACACTCAGCATCAACCCCGGACGCAACTGCGTCCGTTTGATCACATCCGACGGCACGTAAGGATCCGTGGGCTGCGGGCGAAACCGCCGCTGCTCCATTCGCAGATACCCATGCCCCTTATCCGAGACTTCCAGCATTCCGGTGACCGAGGGTTTGTCAGACAAGACCTGCTCCGACCATAAAAGAAATGAAAATGATGAACATGACCTGCACGACTGGCGTGCACTCTCTTGAATTTCGCCTTGTAGAGATTCGGGCATCACGGATGAACCGACGCATCAGCTTCATCTGTGTTGATGGGTGGCTGCCAGCCTGACGTATCGCAGACGCGCCTTGTTCGGCGCCGCGTCCGATCAGGATCTCTCGCAGGGGTCAACTTTTGTTACCGGGCTTATCGGCGTGTTCGAATCAGATCGGGTCGATCGGTGATAATTCCCGTCGCACCCAAGGACGCACACGCCGCCACCATGCCTACATCATTAGCGGTATAGCACCAGAGTTCAAGTCCCAGCGGCTCGACCGCGGACGCCACCCCGGTTCCTAAGACATCAGTATGCAATATTAACACCTCCGCGTCGAGCTTTTTTGCCCGATTCGGCAAATCCGCATCCCACGTCTCTGACAGCAGACCCAGACTGACCGCCTTGCTCTCCCGCCGCACGGCCCCCAGCCATTCTGCCCGGAAACTGATCACCAGGCAGGCTTCTTCCAGGTCATACCGTTTCAGGTGTCCCAGCAACTCCACGGGCGGCACCGGCGCCTTGAGCTCGATGACCGGCATGGCCCTGGGACCAATCGCCAGCAGTGCCTCGTCCAGCGTCGGAATCCGCGTGCCGGCGAATCGCTGATGCATCCAGCTCCCGGCGTCCATGCGCATCAATTCCAGCAAGGGGTGATCCTTCACGCGGCCCCGGCCGGTCGTTGTCCGTTCAAGGGTTTCATCGTGAATCACCACCGGCACGCCGTCGGCGGAAAGTTGCACATCGAACTCGACGGCCCGGGCGCCCCGGCAGATCGCCTCATCAAACGCCGCCACCGTATTCTCCGGCGCATAGGCCGAAGCGCCTCGGTGTGCAATCGACATCACAGGTTTTCGCTGCATGAGGGGAAGTATAGACCAGTATTCCCCGAGTGCAAAAACGAAGCGGGCCCGGCTTTTTGCCAGGGCCCGCTGTTTTTCATGCAATTGACGAGGCGTAATTAGATCGCCATGCCGCCGACATAGGGCAGCATGCCGAGGAAACGCGCCCGCTTGACGGCGTCATTGATCATCCGCTGTTCGGCGGCCGAAGCGCCGGTCCGCTTGCGCGGCAGGATCTTACCGTTGATCGAAACGAATTTCTTAAGCGTTTCGACGTCCTTGAAGTCCACATATACCTTGCCCAGGCTGCTCACCTTGGCAATGCGGGTCTTGGGACGCTGAAAGGTCTGGAAACGGGGCTTGCGGGGAGGGGGCATGTAGGCAACTCCATCAAATCTCGTCCCGCCACGCGATACAGGTCACTCGCCCGCATCGACGGTTAGCAATGCCTCAGCATCGCCACATGGCAGGGAAGGGGAAGACTATACCACAAAATGACTCAATGACCAATGCCCCATGACGCAATGACAGGGGAATGCCCACCTGGTCCTTGGGCATTGGTCATTGCATCATTCCAAGGGGCTATTTCTTAAAATGATCCGCATTGATCTGGATGTAATTCTTCCATTCGGCCGGCACATCGTCTTCGGTGAAGATCGCCTTGACGGGGCATTCATCGACGCACAGGCCGCAGTCGATGCAGGTGTCCGGTTCAATGTACAACTGCTTGGCCGGGTCAAAATCGGGCTCGTCCTTGCGCGGGTGGATGCAGTCCACCGGGCAAACGGCCACGCAGGCGGTATCTTTTGTGCCGATGCACGGCTCGGTGATCACATGAGGCATGGTTTTGACTCCTCTGGGCCCGGGTCTGATGTCCGCCACCCACATAGGACCGCAACTTGCGGCACGGACGGAGTTTGTCGCCGGGCAAAATGTCTGAGTCGCTAATTATAGGGGAAGTGCAAACTGATTCAACGGCACAGTGTCCGCTATCCTCAAGACCCACATTGAAGTCAGCGGGCAAGAGTACCTAACCCTCCTGTAACCCTCGATCCGGCAGCGGCTTGTTCGCATGATGTTCGGCATCAAAATCAGGGGCATCTCGCTCGACAGTCGGGGCAAAAAATCGTAGAATTATCGGATCAGCGGAGATGGGGAAAACAGGCCCCATTCCAGCCGCTTCCAACCCTTCGGAGCAAAGGAAAAAAATGGCCAAGGACGAGCCGAAAGTGTCTGCCCATAAGGTTACTCACGAATACGCCGCCGCAGATATTCAGGCCCTCAAAGGCCTTGAGGCGGTGCGACTGCGCCCCGGCATGTACATCGGTGATACCACCACCCGCGGCCTTCACCATCTGGTCTGGGAAATCGTCAACAACTCCGTCGACGAAGCCATGGCCGGCTACTGCGAGAATATCTGGGTCAAGATCAACGCTGACGGATCGGTCTCCGTCGATGACGATGGCCGCGGCATCCCCGTCGGCCCGCACCCGACCGAAAAACGCGAAACACTCGAAATCGTCATGTGCGATCTCCATGCCGGCGGAAAGTTCGGCGGCGGCGGCTACAAAGTCTCCGGCGGACTCCACGGCGTCGGCGCCTCGGTCGTCAATGCCCTGGCCGAATGGACCGAAGTGGAAGTCGCCCGCGAAGGCAAAGTCTTCGCCATGTCCTTCGAACGCGGCGAAGTGAAAGAAAAAATCAAGGTCATCGGCAAACGCCAGAAGACCGGCACGAAGATCACCTTCAAGCCCGACGGCCAGCTTTTCCCCGATACCAACTTCGACTACGACCGCATCGTCGCCCGCTGCCGCGAACTGGCCTACCTCAACGAAGGTCTGGCGTTCTTCATCGAAGACGAACGCTCCGGTAAGAAAGATGAGTTCCGCTACAACAAGGGGATCATCCAGTTCGTCAAGGAGCTCAACGAAGGCAAGGAAGTCGTCCATTCCCAGGTCATCTACCTGGAAAAAACCGAAGAGGGCAAAGAGGCCCCGATGAGCATTGCCATCGCGTTACAGTACAACGATGG
>Ga0114951_10001156_pt1 | contig 33879 bp, 29 predicted proteins | sample AM7aDNAmetaG_FD_88677 | JGI IMG/M metagenome (GOLD analysis project Ga0114951, IMG submission 88677) | Freshwater microbial communities from Finland to study Microbial Dark Matter (Phase II) - AM7a DNA metaG | ecosystem: Environmental > Aquatic > Freshwater > Lake | place: Finland: Lake Alinen... | reverse complement strand
TTTACACAAATTTCAGCGCCAGATCACGGCCACTGTACCCGAGTCCGGGTTGGGAAGAAGTCCCCGGTATGTGGGTTTAATGATTTTGAAGAGAGTTTGCAAGTGAAGCCGTACCGTGCTGCCAACCTGTACTCATGATATCAGAGATGTCCCGACTTCGGTCTCACGAAATAAACGATTGACCGGGAGTTGTACAATCAAACGCCTTCCCGGGAAATCCGTAAAAAAAACCAATATTCGTCCAATTTATCGGGCCAATATTCCCACAGGGGTATACATACCCCACCCCAACTATTTAACCCCGTTCCTGTTCATTTAAATCGCCCACATTTAGCCCCGATTTAATTAAATGCATAATACCGCTAAAGGGAGCAATTTTTACCTGATTCAGCTCAATTATGGTTATTGTTTGAGGTGTATCTCACTCGTGATCCCGCAAATGTGACTGTTAGACCTATTATAGTCCGTTTTACGATGTTTCGCAATTTGAAGAACGGTGCAGAGGGAAACGGTTTATACCTGTAACAACGCAATAAATTTTCGGTTTACTTCAGCTCTGCAAACCTGGTCGAGTTCACCCAGTTCTGCGATCACCAGGTCCCATAATACGGTTGCTATTTTATCCAGTCTGATAACCGAGTCCACCTTTAACCCTGTGCAATTGAATTCAGGGTTGCCTTTCTGAACTATGACCTCAAACCCGGTTGTTTCACTGCGGGTTTGTGAAGAGATAAATGCAAGGATGAGGTTTTATTTTCCCTGATAAAAGGACAAGAGCCGGCCGAAGTTTTGAAGATGTCAAATCAGTAAAAGGAAAAGGAATGAGAACAATTTTTCCTTTCATTGGAAGACAACCTTTGCATCGTCAAGAGTATAGATGTCCGGCTCATTCTCGAGAAATTCTTTTAATGAACTATCGGAAAGTCTCATCATCCCAATTATTTCATGTTCATGAATCAGCTCATGGAGCATATCTTTGATCTCTGTTACCTGCTCTTTTATCGCTTTTACATCAGATTCAATATCCGTTTCTCTTGTACCCCTTTTTGATTCAATCGGACTACTATTACTATTATCTCTAAATACATGTATTATCCAGAGATAAATTCTTATGGAATGATTTAAAAGATTCTTCACTATTCAAATACCCAAGTTGATGCAGATATTTTGATGCAGATATTTTGATGCAGATATTTTGATGCAGATATTTCACCATTTCATTTCTCGCCGGAATAGATCTGGAGTGATAAAAAAGCCTATTAACGATTGACCTACGGAAGCGTTTTCTTCTGTTCATGGGTGATGCCAAAATCGATGCCAAAAGTCGTATTGCCAAAAGCGGAACAAATATTCATGTCAACATCCTCAATATCGGGCACCATCGCACGCCACATCGTCCATCTCAGCCTTCCTATCCAAAGCACAACCGAAGATAAACGCCTTCGAATTTGGAGCTTGGAATCCCGGGCATCCAACATCAGCGACTCAATCGTCGCCAGGCCCGGGGTAGGGTTCTTTGTTTGTCGCACAGACCTGAATTCTGATATCATGGTGACGAACGGCCGGCATCACGTACGATTTTAAAACAGGTCTAATTGTGTCGGGCTCTCCGAAAATTGTAACTATACAGCAGGCGGTGAGTTCGCAGAGTTCATCAGGATCTCTTCGTGATTACTTGTACAATCGATATCATTGCAAGGATTTTTCAGGCCATGTAGCAGGCCAGGCCTGCAATGACTATTGCAAATCGTTAGGCAAGTAATGTTTTTGAATTAAAAAGGGAAGGTAAGTATCACCGCTATTGAAAAAAGATCATTGAAGAATTATATTCCATTCACGACAATAAAACCCTTGTTAACTGACGCATTACTCAGCATCAACCCGCTATTGCGGTCCAATCTGAAAATGGACAGGGTTACATTGTAGACACCAGGGAACTGGTACAAATGGACCGCGTTTGGCCCGGTTGCATTAATTCCATCACCGAAATCATAATTCAGGTATGTTGGCGATCCTGATGACTGGTCCGTGAACGAAACCTTCAGGGGGGCCGTCCCAGTTACCGCCGATGCAGCGAATTTCGCTACCAGGGGTACCACGGGTACACTGTTCACGGTAATGACATTCGGTTTTGTTGCGGTGCTGCTGATGACGGATGATGCTGTGGTGTTAGATTTCATAATAGACAGGGTAATCGTGTAAACGCCGGGGAACCGGTAGGTATGAGTCGGATTCGGGCCCGTTACATTGGTCCCGTCACCGAAATCGTAGACGTACCAGGTCGGGTTTCCGATGGACTTATCGGTGCATTTCACAGTCAGGGGTGCAGTCCCGTTGACGGGTGAAACAGTGAAATCAGCATGGAGGCCTTCCGGGATTTGCAGATGGACAACCCAGAAGTCCGCAAGGCCATGGTTCCCGGTCACATCCCCTCCATTTGCGTATGAGTACCCTGTCAGCGAGAACATACCTTTTCCTGACAGGTCCGGCTTGATGCACTGACCCTGGTCGAGACCCGGGCCCCCAAGCGAATTCTGCCAGAGGACTGATCCGTTCTGATCAAATTCCATCACCCAGTAATCCCCGTCTCCATGGTTACGCGTGACATCCCCATCTTTGGAATACGATACCCCGAACGCAACATAGTTCCCATCAGGGGTAAGTTCCAGGTCGTATGCGTTGTCATAATCTGATCCGCCGAAACATTTCTGGTTGATAACACTCCCATTTTTGGAGATCTTCACCCACCAATAGTCGAACGATCCATGATTCCCACGTACATCCCCATTATTGGAGTTAGTAGATCCCATCACGGCATACTCTCCATCCGGGGTGATAACAATCTCCCTGCCTTCATCGAAAAGGCTCCCACCAAGGCATCTCTGCCAGAGGAGATTTCCCAATCCATCAAGCCTGAACAGCCAGGCGTCGTATGATCCGTGATTCCCGCTGACATCCCCGTCATTGGAATTCGTATAACCGATACCGATATATCCGCCGTCCGCCACTGGCAGGATGTTGTCGCCATAATCATCACCGGACCCACCGATCAATTTCTCCCATATGATTGTACCGTTCATGTCGGATTTGACGACCAGCACATCATAGCCCCCATGAAAACCAGGGATTGCGTGATCAGTATATGCCTGGCCGATCATGATCATGCCGCCATCCGGGGTCTCTTTTCCGTCATTGACAAAGCTCGAACTTCTCCCGGGGTAGCACCGTTTCCAGAGTATATGCCCGGCACCATCAATCTGGATATTCCAGATCGCATAAGGCTTCGTATTGTCGGAAAAGTCCCCGTCATGTGACCAGGTGTATCCCGATAACAGGAACGTACCGTCACTCAACCGCTCAATACAGGTGACATCATCATCCATCGAACCGCCGATGGTTTTTTGCCATTCCTTCGCCCCGGCGGAATTAAGTTTTACCACCCATACATCCCTCATGCCGTGTGAATTTGTGACATCCCCGTTGCTGGACATGGTGTCACCGACAACAAGATATCCCCCATCACCCGTTGGCTGGATGCAGATGGCATTATCTTCACCTGAGCCTCCAAGCGATTTCTGCCATAATAACCCGGGATTGTCAGCAAATCCCGGCGTTACGAATACACAGAGCACAAGGGTGAAGACAATGATTTCCACATGGATAGGAAGAATTTTCATCTCTGCACCACCGTTGTCAGGGTGCCTTCCCCGGTAATATATTTATTCGGGACCGCACCGCCACCACCGGCTGTATCGACAATATTCCCGGAAGCAGCGGTACTTACCTGGATAGTTACATTGATTATCATCGTGCTTCCAACCGGAAGTGAGCCTCCGGCCGGCAACGTGCTCGGGGTCCAGACATAACGGCTCGGTGCGATATTCTGTGGGGGGTAATTTGAACCAATAAACGTCGAACCCACGGGAGGTACATCATAGGCAGCCACGCCTACGAAGTCCTGGGTCCCATTGTTGTTGATGAGTATGTTGTACGTGAGGAGTCCCCCTGGTGCAACTGTTGTCCTGTTGGCAGTAACGGTAATATTGATCGACGGACCTCCCGCGACCTGGATGGGCAGGATACGGTTGCCTTTAACTGATATATTCCCTGATGCAAGTCCGGCAGCCTCGGCAACATCGGTGTAGGGGCCGTTTGCCGTGCCAGGGAATGTTCCTGTCACCTGGTAACTGCGTGCTTCCCCTGGTGAGAGCACCCCGGTATTCCAGCTCACCGCATTTCCTGAAACAATCCCGGCGGGACTACTCGAAACGTATGTCATCGTGTACGGCAGATAATCGGACACGACCACCCCTGAAACCGGGACTGAACCGGTCGCAGAAGCTGTGACATTAAATGTTACGGTGCTGCTGGGCCCTGTTTTTGCCGGTGCGTCCACATTCACGACAAGATGGCATCGGTAGGCGGCGCTGTGCCTGCCTTTGCATACCATCCGGGTGGTATCACGAGGTCCTGTGCAAGGGCACCCCCTGTCGTTCCAGCCTGCGTACCAACTTTCCACCAGTTTACTGACACTGGTACCTGGTGAGGGTTCCATGCAACGAAGGTCTCCTGGTTATCGGGAGAGATAAAAGCTGCACAGAGCGGCTGCGAAAGCCCCGATGATGCAGCAGTAGCAGAATACCCGAAGTATGAAAAGTCAGGTGTCCCGTGTGCATCGATCGCCCAGAACCAGTTCAGGACTTCCGATGGGCTCGTGGAATCATCGATCTGGTTCTTCATGTTATTCCACCACGTCCCGAGGTCATACGGGTACTGACCAGATGCCGTATTTCGCGAGGACTGGATGGTATTCCAGTACCACCGGTATGGGGAGACGGGTATATTCGGCGCCGACTTGTCCCTGATCCCGACAAGTGCACGCTGCTGGTTGACCACCGTTAAGTAGGGTACTCCTGCCGGATCTGAAATATTGCAGAACCCGCCATTCGGGGCGTAATCAAGGGCTCGTTCAGAAAGTTCGACATAGTTCGGATCCCTTCCGAATGATAGCGTATAACCTGCCATCGGGAGCCACATGTTGTACATCGAGGAGGTTGGTGAGATCCCGAACTGCGAGGCAGTCTGCACTACCGATTGGGGTATTTTGGGGGCAAATGATGTCGATTTCGGATAACCGGGGGGCATGACCGGCCAGCTGGCTGACACTTTGGGGTTCCCCCAGTTGTACCAGCGGTCCCACATGGTCTCTCCGGTTGAAAAGGCAGTCGGATCGGAGGGGGAACTTGCGGCAGGAATATAATCACCGTTCGTTGACCATTTCGCTGCGGTTGGTGCTGGTATTCCGGTAGTATCCGGGACATAAGCGAGTTTCTTGTCGAACCAGTAGGCCTCTGCATTGTAGAGGTTCGTAGTATAGAGGTAAATCCCGGTATCGGCAATGTCCTGCCGGTTTGTTACCGTCCCCCACATGATGATCCCGGCCCATGCCTGCATCGTCTCACCAAGTGAGTTGTCGTCCTTGCCGTCCTCGAGGAGAGACCCGGAACCAATTCCTCCGCCTGGTGCCGTCTGCGGAAGTCCCTGTGTCCATGCCTGGCCGGCCCACTGGTCAAAGAAGTTCATCTTCGAATATTTAAGTTCTGAGTTTTCATAGTATGCAGAATCCCGGTCAGGGTCATAGGCGATTGCCATAACGAGCTGGTCGATGAATGTACCGTAGTTCTCACGGCTGGCCCACGTGGGATCGAACCATGCAGCCTGTGCAGCAGCGGTAATCAGGTACCCATGGAGGTAGTGAATATCGTTCCATTCCGTTGTGCTCCCGAAACCATCCTCGCCCCACGCTCTCGGGTAGGTGACATTCATATCAGCCATCGGCCAGTACCCGTACGCAGGCATAGAGTCGTCGGTGTCCGGCCCCTGGGAGGGAAACATGTGGAGTGTCCCGAGGGTTTTGTCCGCGAGGAAATAATAGGGGGAGTACTGGTTTGGTGACCCGGGCGTAGTCTTATTGGTCCGAAATGCCTCAGCCTGGGTAAAGAGGGCGAAAAAGTCCTCGATGCCCTGCACGTTCCGGGCCTTGGCAAGCTTCGGGTCATAGGGGCTGTTATAATAGTTATTATACCATGGGGTGCCCTTCCACCCGGGGCCCGGGTTCCATGGTGTGACGTTATACTCGGTAATCCCGGTGATCTCCGGGTTCGTCGTGGCAATATCCCCCAATACCTTCAGAATGGCGAGTTTTGCCGACATGTACCTGACCATTTTTGCGAGGTTGTAGGCAGCGTTCTGGTCCCCTCCATCCAGCATGGTAAACAACGGGGGATAGGTCCCCAGGCTCTTTGCGGTGTAATCCTGTTCATCGTTGTTGACAATGTACCAGAGCGGCACCCCATCGATGGTGGCATTCATGTCCATCGGTGGCATAAATGGCAGGAGGTTATTGGTCACATAGGTCGTTGAAAATGAGTTTACACCGACAGGAATGAGTTTTCCTTTGGCAATCCAGTACTGGTAATGGCCATTGTTAATAGCTGGCATGGAAGAGAACCACTGGCCGGGACTCACGGGTCCGATCATATCCTTTGCGAGATTCCCGTCATAGACTGGCAGGTTCCGGCTGTCATTGAATGTTGCATACTGGTGCCTCTGGAGGAGCATGACGGTTTTCCCCCAGTCACCGGTCCCGATTGGGCCATGGTTCGTGGTCGTTGCCGTGTATGTTGTATGAAGGAGGCCGGATGTCCGGTCCACCCGGTATTTCACGGCGGTATCGGTGACATAGTTAAAGGCATAGGGTGCGATAGCCCCGGCCCAGGCCAGAGACTCGCTGGTGGACTGGTTAAGAGTCGGCATGTACGGGTCAGGATTCACCGACCCCCGTGGATAAGCAACGACCGGCAACCCCGCAATGACAAAGTGACGGGAGCCTCCTGCCGATACAGGGGTGAGTGATATCCCGTGGTCAGGGAAAACAGTCGCATTGAACGAGGCGGTATCGTAATACACCGCAAAGAAATTCCAGTTCGTAATGGTACTGGCCGTAACATCGCCGAGAAACAGCATGTCCTGGTTCGTCCCGACCAGGTAACAACCAAGCCCAGGGATTCCCGTATCTGCGGGCACGACATAGACCTGCCCCCGCTGCACGTTATTGGTATTGAATGGCGGACCGGTATAGAACTGGAAGGCCATGGACTCGTTTTCCGGGACCCCGTCCCAGGTGAACCACGCAAACGGGGACCCTTTAGCCATCGTAAGTTTCATCTGCTCATCCGAACCGGTCTTGTTCAGGAGGAATGCGATGTCCCAGTCCCCCATATGGTCGGTAACAAGATTATCGGGAAATGCGGTCCCCCAGCCGGGCTCGGTATCAGTCAGGTTTGCGGCTGGAAATACCCGGAGTCCCGATGCCCACTGGCCTTTCTGGCTGATTTCACGCGTTTTCCCATCAGGGGAGAACGTGGTAGATCCCGGCGTGCAGGAATTGGGACCATACTCCGCCCCGTCCGCTGCAGCGGGAATTGGCATGGAGAAGACCAGCCCTTTTACCCGGCCCTGCCCATCGACATTGGCATAGTTACTCCGGAACGTGAGACTCATAGGGTCTGCGTAGAGGGTAGACTGGACGAAAGGGGTCCAGACCTTGACAAACGGTTCACTATCAGATACCTTGTAAGACCCGACGTACTCAAGTGAGTTATTCCCCCACATGGTATAGCCGGCCCACGAATGCAGGCCATTGATAAGCTGCCCGTTTTTCATGTTTTCCGTTACCGGGGCCTGATCAGCAAGGATTGGCGTTGGGTTTAAGCACCAGTTGCAGGTGAAGGGGGCACTTCCCCGCCACTGGCAGTTATCAGGCCGCTCGGTCTGGACATAAGCCGTGCCCAGCTGGATTGTTCCAGCGGTGACAACACCGGAAAATGCGAAATTTATGATCAATACAATGGCAAAAAGGGAGATAACTGGTATTCCAGATTTTGGACGCGATGGGGGCATAATAAAGTAAAAATGTAGTTAACCTATATATAAAAGATGTATTTGATTTCCGGTAATAATTGAAGAAGGATATTCAACCCGGAATTTTTCATTCTGTTCGTAATCTGTGATCATACCGTCCCTTTGCCACCTGAAAAATATCCTCCATGAACGAGGCAGCATAAAAGATGCGATGACCCACTAAAAGGAACAGGAAATAATTTGCAAAAAAACCTGGGAGCCGGTCGCTGCCTTGCATTCAGGTGCATTGGATAGAGAGGATCAATTATCTCGCTCTTTTGACATCCTAAAAAAAAGACATTAAAAGATCCAAGGTACAACAGGAACTTGAAAAATAGTATGAAAAAGCTCAATACAAAGCCACATTTTTATTTAAAGAGCAATGGTACCTTAGATTTAATGAGAATTCCTGCTGTTTCAGGATACCAGCAGCGCAATTTTTCCGAAAAATTATTATCATTTGGGGATAGATGCCTCCCATGCGATTATGCTCTTGTATATTGTTTCTGGTCGTAATCCTGCTTGTTATTTCTGGTGGATGCCTGCAATCCCCTGCTGTAACACGGAACGGACCAGCCCCTGGCAGTACTGTCACACAGGGAAACGGCACCTGGACATTTGTGGTTTTTGGAGATTCACCAGACCCGGCGAGAAATACCACAACCGGTGTCAGCCCGGAATTGATCCCGGTTGCGAAGGCAATTGCAGCTGAAAATCCGGACCTTGCCCTCTACGTCGGTGATTTGACCAACGGGTGGGAATTGGATAGTACGTCCCCGGTGGCAGGTAATTACCAGGTCCAGCATACAAACTGGATGGCTGCTGTTTCTCCCATCTATAATTATACGACGGGTACGGGGATCCCACTGTATGTAATGAGAGGAAATCATGAAGACGGCCCTCCCCAAAATGTAACTCCCCTGCTCGATAACTATCTTACCACCGTCGCATCAGGCATGCCGATAAACGGCCCACCTGATGAGATGAGACTGACATATTCCTTCACCCACAAAGGAGCCAAATTCATCGTCATCGACGATTATATGAAGCACAATAATCTCAAGGAGACGGTGAACCAGAGCTGGGTCGATCAACAGCTTACCCAGGATACCCGGCCATATATGTTTGTCTTCGGGCATTCTCCTGCATATGCTGTGGAAAACGATACAGAGGACAAGGATTTCTCCCTCGAGATACATCCGATCCAGCGCGATATCTTCTGGGAAAGCCTTGTCGCTAACCATGTTCCCGCCTATTTTGACGGGCACAGCCATATGTATGTCCGGGCTGAATTACAGGGAGTCAGGCAGATCGTCACCGGGAATGGTGGGGCAAAAATGCCGGCCTTCGATATTGCCAACGTCAGTCCGGCACTGAAACTGGAATACCCCCTCGTGAATATCTCGAACCAGGACCAGAAAGTCGGCTATATCATCATTACGGTCCATGAGGACAACGGGACATTCAGCGGTCTTGAGAAAAGGTATAATGAAGGGGACGGAACCTGGACAACCGGTGATACCTTCACCCTGCCTTCCCGGCCTTGACACTGCCTACGGGCCTGAATCCATAATTGAAATTTGCACTCACGATCATAAAAGGATGGGATTACATCCCCCCCTTCCTCACCCCTGCACAAGATATAGGGTCGGGCCAAAGGCCCTCTCTTCACGATCTTTATCGAAAAAAACCGATAGCAAAAAGTTAAACAATCCTTATTATTCCACGTTGAGTCCGGAAAAAAGACCGAGATATTCTACGTTAATGTAACAAATAATGTCGGGGATCAACTTGTGGCACCAGGTACGAGAAATCTATCTGGCAATCAAAGGATTGCCAAGGGGTAGTGTACCGAAACTCCGATATTCAGGTTTAAATATGCATCAGGTAAACGATTGCAAAAGAAACCGGGAGATTGTTTGGATGCCTTTGAAGTGATTGGTGCCGGGTTATCGCCACCTGTCTATCCTGTCTGTCCCCGTAGGGACGCCACAGTATCGCCCCGAATAAGAATAGCATTTATTTTTTTATTTGTTGCAGAAAAATTTCTCTTGCTGGCATGGATGTTCATCAGAGCTTGCGGTACATCAATTGATCTCATGGGAGCCGATCTTCAATTATCCCCTTGTCCTCCGCTCCATGACTTCAATGGGCAAAATTCTTTAGCGAAGCCGAACAGTTGCGGACAGTAATCACCGGTGGTGTGACTCCGTCCTTTAGGCTTGGTAAGGTGGGGAACCGGAAATTACGGGACAACCATAATCACGGGGATTTGGGTCGATAGGATGCAGACCTCGGGGAGCGATTTATTTCCTGTCTCCTCATTATATCCTTCTCGTGTTCAATCTCTTCGATAAGCTCCTGTTCACTGGGCAGATAGAGTTTATATCGTGATGCAAAAAGCTGACTATTGTCATTCAACACAGAATACCGCACTACCGTTTCATCCTTCTCTGTGCAGAGAAGGATGCCAATTGTCGGATTATCTCCATCGGTTTTTACCTGGTCTTTAAATAAACGCACATACCTATCCATCTGTCCGATGTCCTGATGTGCCAGCTTCCCGGTTTTGAGATCGATAAGCACAAAACACTTCAAAATGAAGTGGTAAAAGACAAGATCAATATAAAACTCCGATGTTTCGGTGCTGATCCTAAACTGGCGAGAGACAAATGAGAATCCTTTACCAAGCTCCAGGAGGAACTGCTGTAGCTTGTTGATAAGCGCTTGCTCAAGATCACGTTCAAGATAAGATGAGGAAGTTGGAATTTGCAGGAATTCCAGTACATACGGGTCCCGGATAAATTCCTCCGGACGTCTGGCAAGCGGCTTTATCATCTCTTTTGCTTCGGCAGTAACCGCATCCCGGTCGCGGCTTGCAAGCAGTCGCTCGTAATAGAAGGAATCAATCTACGCTCAAGTGCCCGTACACTCCAGTTTTGGCTTATCGATTCTGCTATGTAATATCCCCGAGCCGCGGGGTTCTCTACCCTCATCAGGAGTCTGTAATGCGACCAACTCAATTCGCTACACACCGTGTAGCTTTTTTCATCAGCAGAGATATTAACATCGTGGTATCCTTTTGGAAAGGTAAGGAAAAACTGGCGGAAATTCTTGAGGTTCGGATAGGAAAAACCACGACCGAATTCTTCTGTCAGCCGTTCCGCCAGATTTTTTAACAGATGGGTGCCATACCCTGCACGGTTTATGCCTGCTTGCTCTTCTTCGACAATCAATCGTCCGATGTTCCAGTATGCTTCAACCATTGCATGGTTGACGGCCTGATAGGACCCTTTTCGTGCATCTTGTATAATCTGCCGGAGCGAATCATACAAGGGATTTGATACAACAGGGTGATGAGGCATAGGAACATTTCCTTACGAGAATTATTGTATGTACTGGTTTATTTGGATCTCTTCCTTTTTCTGATTATTGTTCTTTGATTTTAGAAAACCTCTTTCATCGACCTGAAATTTCTACCTTTATTTATGGAAATTCTTTCGCGTAGCCAAAAATCATCATTGGGTAGTAGAGCTTTCCAAGGCAAACGATGTCATGAGCTTTTCCAACTAACTGATTGAACAGGTCTATTACAGGTGTACCGAATACATGGATAATATTAATATAATAAGAAGTACTTTTCTTTCTATCTCCCATGCCGGTTTTCCCTGTATGCTGCCCCGGTACCGAAGCCTGAAACCTGCCCGGTATCACACCTGAATTACAAGACCAGGGATTATAAGTTACCGATAAGTCTGGGAGGTGCCCGATAAACGATATCGATACTAGCGGACATTTTTTTTGAGCCCCCATACAGACCACTACCCGTAATCCATGTGATAATTCATCAACAGGATGATCAATTCGGAGGAACGGGACCTTTTTCAGTGCGGTACAGCCAGGGAACATCGTGAGGAGGTGGTGATTGATTTGACTGATGTGTATAGATTACCAGGAAAAATAGCATACAAACCGGGATGGCCTGGCCCAGAGGACCCGATGCTCTATTCAGAAGTTCTGGAGTGGCTTTCTGACAGGCGGGAGGCATATATCGGATCATCCTATTACTATTTACGGTCAAAAGAAGGAAACACGACAATTTGCAGGTTAAACGTTACTGGTGGCTGCCTGTATTCGATCGAGGAGATTGATCATTGTCAATATGGCATTACCGAGGAAGATATTGATGAGGCAATGCTATACCAGACAGAAGACGCTGAAATTCCCGATCATTATTCCATCAGCACCCATATCGAAAAGAAATTGCGGACACTGATGGATATTTAATCCAAATATTTTACTTTTTTTTGGTGATGGTCATTTTGCACTCCTTTTACTCCAAATCCGGTGCAGTAGTTCCATCATTACCCCACGTGTGTTGTTTTGGTATCAGTGAACTCCTAACAGAAATGCGATTCACAAAAAAAAAAGTAGTGAAAAATAGCTCGCAATTTGTCTAGTAAAAAAATTGGGTATTCTGAAGACCTCGACCATCGTCATATCACGGTAACTTCTTCCCTTCCGTGTATTCGCGGATTCATTTCTGACCCGTCTCGATAAAGAAACGTCACCCGACTTTGACCATCTTATTTCAGACAGATCCCGATTCGGGTTCCTTTTCAGATGGAACACAGAGTGATATCCAAGTCAGACATAAATTACGACGGGAGTGAGTGACGATTTGAATTTTCTGACCAAAAATCGGGGATGCTATGGAAATTAAGTATCACCTTCCCGAGCCCCAGTCATCGTCATTTTCCGCCATCACGACCAAAAACCGGGAATATCAATCCCCTTCTATCCCCGCACATCAAACGTCATCGCATATGATCTCCACCGAACGTCCGCACCATTGTTGAACCAGCCGTTGGCGTTGAGTTCCTTGCCAATCGAACTCACGTAACTGAGCTCTGAAGTCGTCCCAATCCTTGCCAGACTCCTCGAACCAAAGCTCAAAGACTCGTTGCCCGATCCAGACCCATAGATACAAAGCTAATGAATCCGGCATCTGCAGGTCAGCCTGGGCAGATAATCCAATACAGAGGTACGATAAATCTCGAGCCATAAACAGCGATCTCGTTGCCACCGTCTCACAATACGGAGTCGCAGTAAGGTTCGCCCCCTATGCATCTGAATAGTCAACCCCACACGGCACCCCCACACATCAGCATGGGCTCGGCCGATTCCTCCAAAATACGGCTAAATCAGCAGAATTAACGCCCGATTTAACGGGCCACCATTCACTCGGGGGTAGCATCACCCCACACCAGCTATTTAACCCCGTTCCTGCTCGTTTAAATCGGCCGCATTTGGCCCCGATTGGTATTAATGCTAAATGCAACTATATTAAGCGATATTTACCAGATTCAACCTTATAATAGCCACTAATTAAGGTGTATCCCTTTCATGGGTTGGTTTATCACTACTATGTTATCGGCGAAATGACGTTTTTCCTCGCCTTCTACTTCATCTTGTTGTTCAACATTTCATCCTGATAATGCGGACATTCTTTCCGACCCAATCCCGTGGGACAAATACTCTGTCGGGAGATGCATTCTCACTGTGCACCGGTTGTAGCCGGTAGTAGCCGGTTTTGCGGGAGATCTGGCTGATGTTGTGTCCCTGGTTTTGAAGATCTCTGATCATGTAGAATCCCTCCGTGTTGATCATTGTTGTTGCCTCCAGGATGAGACATGAAGATTAACAGGTGAGCACTTTTATTCCGGCACAAGTGAGCACTTTTACACCGCTCGTGACACTTCATGCCATTCATAAACAAATTCTTCAATCTTTCCCGCCTGGATCGTCAAGGTAAAGAGTTTCTCCGGTGTTATTCCATGATATTCATGGGAGAGGAGGGACCGACAGGTAACAAGATGAATCATCGACCGGGAAAGAGCTGGATCGATAAATTTTGTCCGTTTAAGAACCAGGAAGATCTCACGGTCATGGTACACTGCGTAGCCGATGTTGCATACCGAACAGCGACCGATATCTTTCGATATCCTCACCATCCGGCCGGGAAGAATAGTTCCCGGGAGTGGAGGTGCCCTGGTCTGCTCCTTTATCTTCGATCCTTCGAAACATTTCCTGCAGATCCTGTTCGCGGGCTTATCATTCCCGGGCATTCCGTGCGGAAGGAACTTTCCTGATATAGTCGGTACCCTTATGCCCACAGGTTCCACAGGAAGTGAAGGGGTCAGGATGAGGTAATAGTTTGAAATCCAAAAATGAGATCGCCACCGTATCCTGCAACAGGGAGGCCTTATCCTGCAACAGGTGTTGCAGAGCTAACCCGGACTCTGTTGGAGCGGATTTGATTATCGGAGTCTGCTGGACAGACTCCTGATTTACCCCTGCAAGGGTTGTAGTTCTTGGTGCAGACCAATTTCGCCAATATTTTGTAGTGGTTCTGAAATTTGGGCATTTTGAAACGACTTACTGTTTAATCCTGCAACATGTTTGGGATCATCAGGAGAGTGATGCGAGTAGTCCTGTGCATGATGATGGGGCCCCATGAGATCGGGTTTGTTGCAGGATAAGGGATCTGGTACATCTAAATGCGTGGTAGTACTAGCCGTTTTCAGTTCTACGGGCGAAATATCGTTTCCGAAACCTGCAACACTGTTGCAGGATTGAAAATGTGTGTTGCATCCAGCGATGACAGATTCACCGGCGGTACCAGGATCCAGCGTCGGGAAACTGTCAGACTCAACCTGCAATGACGTTGCAGGAGAAGGCTCCCCTGGTAAAGACTTAACGAGGTTTACGTTTCCAGTGGAATCATCATCATCATGATTTGCATCAGCAGCAGCCGCATCAGGATTATCATCCGGATCATGATCAGCATCTTCATCAGCATGATCAATCCACACATACCCGCCAGAGAACCACGCACGAAAGAGGTCCTGATCGAAGGTGTACGCGTGAGACTGTCTGCGCATCGTGACATTAGAATATTCATCGTCACCCATCACTGTCCTGTCTGTGTAGGCAATCGCCGGGCATTTCTCCAGCAGCCCTGAATAAATTGACCCCCGGTTTCCATATCCGTGCATGAGTTTGTCTATCGACCCGTTCGACAGGCCGGTTACTCTCTGCAACATCACGATGATAAACTCAGGCCACTGCTCTTTCTGTATCGTGCTGACCAGGTCAGATTCCTTCTTTGTCAACTTTGTTGCCTGGCCGCCGGTGGTGCCGTTCAGGAGGCTGTACAGTTTTGCTGCATCGTCGAAATCTTCGCGTGTTGCCACAATACACGGCACTCCTTGTATTTCTGTCTGTTCCCGCTGCTAAAACCGGATCATTGCATTCGATTTGATGAGGTCAAGTAACATCTCCGGGTTCCTACGGTTATCATTCGCCTGGAATTTAATTTTTTTTGCAAATGGGATAACGACATGAAACCGTTCCGCCCCGACGAGCTCCCACATCGCCCGGCATACCTGTACCTGGGGAGGTTCCAGGCTGGCCTGTGGGAATGCCTCGCTTTAGTCCAGTATCCTTGCAAGGACCCGATTGTCCTGCTCTAAAGAGTCATCGATCCAGCAGGTGAGCATCCGGTTGAAGACCTGGTCATCTCCGGACCCTTCGACTTTCGCGATCCACCAGATGCACCGCTCTGGTATAGTGCATACCTGCCCCTTCCGGTCCTTGTTCACAGTCCGGTAGAGAAATGGTTTCCGGAACGAGGTAGTAACGCCCTTGAGGATCCCGGACACATCTTCCGACAGGCTGGTGTCATCGAGGATGATCGCCTTGCCCGGCTGCAGCCCCTCCATGTAGAACAAGGCCTTGTTTGACATGGCCCCGGATATCCTGAACCGCTCCGACACCAGTTTTAGCATCGTCGTTAATGTGTGGCTCTTCCCTTTCCCACTCTCTCCGGTGACCGATACATGCAGACCCTTTGTATTGATGACCGACCGGCTCGCAAGGGACATGATAAGGCATTCTGCAGCAGTTTCATCGCCTTCGTGGTCAAGGTCTGCCGGGGCGATGAGTTTCCTGAAACGCACCAGTTCCAGTTGACTCCGGTTACCACCGAGGAGTTTCTCACTGGTAAGGTTTAAGTCTGCCACCAGTGCATCGGAGGTCAGCGTGAGATAGCCGACCGGGGCAAATTCATACAGGTCCAGGTACTTGTCCCTCGATTCCTAGAGGATCAGTTGTGTCTTCCTGAGCTCATCAGCCTGTGTCTCCAGTTCGACCTGGTGTACCCATAGCTCATGGATGAGCTGCTCGGTGGTCTGCCCCGAAAGGCCGGCTGGGGGGGTTGCTTTTGTTTCTTTCATGATTTTTTCGGCAGACTCCCTCATCGAAATTTTATATGGCTCATTACCCTTTATTTTCTTCTTTCCTGCTGCCATTTAGTCCCCTTTCCTCCTGCCGTATACAGGTTCGTGTCCATTTTTTGGAGGTATGGTACCGGTGATATCTTCCATTGCAAGAAGGATAAGCCGGGTAAAACCCGTTCCAGCGAAGATCTGCCGGGCATTCAACATCATCACACGGTGCCCGATCCGGGGGAAATCATGATCGACGTCGAAATTGTCAAAATGTTTCTCCTTCGGTAACACTTCCTCCAGCAGCTCATGAAGCTGGGGGATGTCCCACTGAAGGTCGCCGAGCTGGTAGATCACCTGACCTCTCGTCTCTTCAGGGGTTACCTGGAAGGTCTGGTAGAACGAAGCACTGGCCGAGATCACTTCAAAATTACCGTTTAGAACGACCAGCGGTTCCCGGACTGTGTCCACGATGCCCTGCGCATAATCGCGGGCGGACAGGGCCTCTGCTTCGACCTTCTTTAACGCAGTGATATCGGAGAAGGTCAGCACCACGCCGTCGATCACGTTCTCGAAGGTCCGGTATGGCATGATGCGGACGAGGAACCATTCATTACCGGTTGTCTCAACCTGCTTCTCCCTGGGAACGAGCGAGTCAAGGATCACCTTCGCATCGGAGATAAGGTCCTCATCTGGAATATTTGACCTGATATCGGATAGCGGGCGTCCGATATCCGACTGTGCGAGCGGGAAAACTCTTACAGCATCGCGGGTAAACCGCCGGATAACAAGGTATTTATCTAAAAATATCGTCCCCACATTGACGTTTTCAAGGAGGTTTTTCATATCGTTCTGGATTGTGGTGAGTTGCTCGATTTTTGCCTGCAGTTCCGAGTTCACGGTCACGATCTCTTCATTGACCGATTGGAGTTCCTCTTTTGAGGTCTCAAGTTCCTCGTTCGTCGATTGCAGCTCTTCATTGGTGGACTGTAGTTCTTCGTTCGCGGACTTCGGTTCCTCGTTTGCTGCCTGCATCTCCTCGATGGTCGCCTGCAGGTTCTCCTTTGTGTATGCGAGGTCCTGCTCCAGTTCTTCTATATGCTTTGCCGTCCCTTTTGCATTCGGCCGCTTTTTTGTCGGTTTCTCCTCGGGCAGACTATCCCTGACGTCCTGAAAACTGATAAGCAGCAGGGCCCTCGAGACGTCCGGGTCGGCCAGTGGACGTATCGTTAAGTCGACCCCGTGGATGCCGCCATTCGTCCTCACCTGCAGGTCTTTAACGGTGACCGGCTTCTTTTCCCGGATCGTTGCAAGGATAGCGGACCTGAGGTCGACCGGTAGCCCTTCCCGTGCCATATCAATCACATTCGTGCTGATCTGTCCCTGGGCAGGCTGCAGGTACTTCCCCGTGTCACCATGCACGTAGATAATATTTCCTTTCTCATCGGTAATGACAGACGGGGGAGCATAGGATTGGAGGAGAACACGCTTAGTGAGCTCGGCAAAGTTTGTCTTCTCCCTGGGGTTTGTCGCATATTCCGGTCCAATTCCGGACCTGCCACTTGTCCATGCAAAACGCTGTGCCAAATGAGTCCGGGCGGATTCGCCAGAAGGTTTCGGCGTGTACACTTTCCACTTCCGGTCGAGCGGTGCAAAAAGGTCGACAAAATTCCCGATGCCCTCTGACGGGCTCAGGAACAGGACTCCCCCTGGCTGGAGAGCATAATGAAACGACGGGATCACGCGGTTCTGCAGTTCCTGTTCGAGATAGATCAACAGGTTCCGGCAGCTGATCAAGTCCATTTTAGTAAAAGGGGGGTCTGTGATCACGTTCTGGATGGCAAAGATGACCATCCCCCTGATCTCTTTTTTTATCCGGTAACCGCTCTCTACTTTGGAAAAAAATGCCTGATCCGTTCAGGCGAAACATCGATGGTGATGTTTTCCGGGTACATGCCTGCACGGGCTGTTGCGATTGCATCGTCATCGATATCGGTCGCGTATATCTGGACCTTATACTCCTGCCGGGTTCCCACCATGAACTCACGTAATAGCATCGCAAGAGAATAGGCTTCTTCACCCGAAGCACACCCCGGTACCCATATCCGGAAGGTGTAATTATCAGGTTTCCCTTCGAAAATCCGGGGCAGGTCGACCTTTAGCAGGGCTTCGAATGCTTCAGGGTCACGGAAGAAACTGGTCACGTTGATTAAGAGTTCCTTGAACAGGGACCTGGACTTCGGAAGGGTTCTCCTGGAGGTACCGGGCGTATGTATCGATATCCCCGATGGCGTGCACGACCATACGACGTTCAATACGACGGAATATCGTGCTCTTCTTGTACTGGGAAAAGTCATTGCCGGTCCTGGACCGGAGGAGGAGGATGATCCGGGTCATCGCACTGGTCACGGCAGGGACCGGGCGGGGTGGCGGCACCTGGGTATGAACGATGGTCTTCACATAGGTGACCAGTTGCTCCGTGATCTTATCGACCGGCATTACATAGGTCGCAAGCCCACTCTGGACAGCACTGCTGGGCATCCCGTCATATTTCGCGGTGGCCGGTTCCTGGATGAAAGAGACCCCGCCAGCGCCGTGGACTGCCCTGAGCCCGAGCGTGCCATCCGACCCGCTACCCGAGAGGATGACGCAGATCGACCGTTCACCCTGGTCCTCTGCAAGTGACCGGAAGAACGAATCGATGGGCATCCGTAGTCCCCGTGCCTGTTCAGGGACGCTCAGGTGGAGCGTGCCATGGAAGAGGGCCATGTCCCTGTTGGGCGGGATGATATAGACATGGTCCACCAGGAGGACCGCCTGGTCCTCAGCCTCGTGTACCGGCATCGGGGTGATCCGCTGGAGTATCTCGGAGAGCATGCTCGCATGGCCCGGGTCGAGGTGAGGGACCAGGACAAATACCATCCCGCTGTCGGGGGGTATTGTCTTAAAGAAAAGTTCAAATGCTTCGAGCCCTCCGGCAGAGGCACCGATCCTGATGATCGGGAAACCAGGTTTATCGGCTGTGTGTGGAGTGGGGGCAGGAGATACCGTTGAAGATGCATCGGTATCGGTGTCGCTCGCGGTAGTCTGCTTTTGTTTTTTCATCCGTTCCTCCTACTCACTAAATTAATACCGGGCAACCGGGTGCAAAATGGTCAGGGGCAGGTCTGGATCGTTATCTCTGCGGCCTTCCTGGTATGCTCGCGTGGAATGCACCCCGAAACGGGGGAATCTGACTTTGCCCATAGCGTTTTTGAGTTGATATCGGACTGATTCAATGAAATGTAGAGAATATATGACAGGAAAATGAACGATTTATACCATATTAAACCCTTTGGTTCATCAAACCCACAATTTTCTGAAGTCTGTTTACCGCAACATATGGTATTCATCCCATCGGTAACGGTTGAACTTACGCCCGAATTATCGGACCATTTTGTAGCATAGGATGTATCGACACACCCCGACCCATTTGACCCCGTTCTCGTTCGTTTAAATCGCCCGTATTTTACCCGGATTGTCACCAGGGTAGGATGTATGCTATTGAGGTCGTGTTTTTCCCATTTTCCGCCTCAAACAGGTCTATATTGGCAGGTATTTTTTCAAATGCCAGAAACATCACGAGTTACAGACCGGAATAACCTGTTGTCAGGCTCTAATTATACAAAAAGGCCAATTTCCGGGGTCATAACGGAATGCCACCCATTAATGCCGGTTTTACCTCGAAACCGGACTGACGAATAACCTGTCAGCCTAAGTGTTATTGGGATTTATGATCTTCAGAGACTCTTTCTGCTATTGAATGTGAGGCTGACAACGATTTACCTGTTATTACCCGGTCCGACAGAAAAGACCATTGTTAAGGACACAAAAATCTGACGCCTTCATTTGGCTTACTACAAAAATATGTTATCACGGATGAAGTCTCTAACCCCCGGCGACGTTTCAGTATGCGTTAGCGGTATTTTTCAACAGTATTCTTATTTTTAGATCTGTTTTCCAATTTCGGTGTTCTGTCGTTTGATTTCGTTTATCCGGGAAATTTACTTCTCGAAACCTTGAATAAACTATAATTCATTAACTAATCATCAATGAATAGATACATCAATAGAGTTTGTGGACACAAATAAATGATTTAATAATAATACTAAAAGTAGATTCAGATTCAAATCCTTTAGAAGTTCCGGGGGTGATGAGCCAGTTGAAATTGAAAATTAGATTAACTAATAAACGATGTGCTGAGCCTGATTAGACCATTTGAGGTAAACGAGGTCTTGAGCTTTTTGCAGTCTACGATGTATTGAGCTCTTCGAACATCTTTTGTTGGGACTCGTTTTGCATATCTCCCGTACAGGAGGACAAGTGTAACCTGTGCATTTCCTGGACGCCTGGAAGATACTGTCAATGGCGAAGTAAAAATCCATCGGTACAAGATGGGTGACAACCAGGAACGGATGAGGTTGCTTATTTATTCTTCAGAAGAAAATATCGGTAATTTGAGGATATTTATATTTTGTTCATGAGGTGATGACCCGGCCTGGGTAGATGTGATTAGCTCCCTAAGCGTTTGTACCGTTTATTCGCTTCTTCAATCGTCATTAATTCGAGGATTGTAACCACACCCCGAGACGATATATCAAAGAAAGCAGCGTAGGGATGGGAAATATGCATCCGGCAGTGTCCGTTCTATAATAATTCTACATCAGGCGCGGTATATGGATCTTCAAGCTTGAAAAGGTGAATTTTGATGATTCGTCGATCCTTTTCCGGCAAGGTGTTAATGTACTTCAGCACCCTCTTTTCAATATCAACTCTCACGACGCATCTCTTCTTTTATCGCCAGGTGTTCAGGATCACTATCTAGTGGAACAAATTCTCCGGTTTTGGCAATCCTGTCAAGATGTGCAATAAAAAAATCGCATTTCCGGTTCTTTATTACACGAGCGACGACATCCCCGTATCGTTTTCCTGGTTCTTTTATTGACATCAAATCCCGTTTTGTAGCAACCGATACCAGGACTTTCTCGGTAAGTGGAGTACTGTTCTTTGAACGGTTCATATTTTCCCTTTTAGACCAAATGTACCGTTGATGGTTAACAATATTATATTTCGCATCGTCAGAACAGCATAAACAATTTGCAGCTAAAAGCACGAACACTTTAAACCTGATCAAAGGAGATTAGGTAAGCTCCCTGCGTTTCGAGTATGCGCAATATAGCTAATATTTTCTATTTTCTGAATCGGGTCAGGATTTAGATGTGATGGCCATTTAGTCACAGGAGAATGTCATGGGGCCACACCACCTCATCTTGCCGGACAAGTCCGTCGCATACGGACCAATCTGCACACGCCTGCGGAGACACTCCATATCGTTTGCACTTTTTGAAATCCATACGGAGATACTTCACCGGGCCTCAGCCGGTATCAGGGATTTTCTCTTTCATAATCCCGATGCCAGGCTGCCGGAAAGGATGATACTTTTCATCTATCTGCCAGCGTACTGCATAAACAGTTGCAAATCATCAACAAGTTATTATTTGCAAACAAGGTAACCCCGTAGAGAAATCCGGACACCTGCCCTGTCACATTACATCGGAAGATAGATCGTGTAATAGCCCTTATTAGAGCAGGATTCCCATTAGTAATCATGGACACAATCAGACAGGATACTACCAGATGGGGTGAGGACAGTGCCAACCGGCGAATCCGGTGAGGATAGCAGGACCCGGTTTGAAACGATGATCCGGGATACCGGGCGGGAGATCCTTGACCGGAGAGAGCAAAACGGGGTGTGGACTGTCTTTATCCGTCAGGGGACCTACCTTCTCTTCATAATGCACAGAAACGACGAGAAGTTCATGTCGGTTGTCTTCCCGTCACGGTTTACGAATGATGATCTGATCAGGAACATCAACACCACGTTAAAGGACCCGGAAACCCTGGCAAAATTCCAGTTTAAACTTAAGAGAGTCATCTCCACCCCCTACTCGTCATTCCTCATTCATACGAAGGACGACCTTTTTACCGGGTTTGATACGATTGCAAAGGTCTATCCGTTTGAACCGGAATTCTGCCTCCGCGAACTCGAACATGCGTTCGGGGCCGTAGTGAACTCCGGTATCGTTGGACTTGCCATGGTGGCCACAATCCTGGGTGAGACCGGACTGGAGCAGCATTTGGGCGGTTACCAGCCGGATTCTCCGGCAGAAGGCATGTTCAGGTGACCAGTCCCGGGGGACACGGGTCCCACCGATACCCACGATACCGGGTTATCTCTGGATCTGGCCTGCATTAACCGATAAAACATTAAAACAAAAGCAAACCGGCCAGGCGGAGAGGAGAAGATTATTCCAGAACGGGATACATGGACAGACGGCCAGTCATCGGTCGCTCCGCCTGGTAACTCCCGGGTTTCTTTCAATTGGCAGGGATTTTCTCCTGGGCATTGACCCTTGACAAGTATCGGTGCAACCGGGTCCAATATCCCCTTCGTTCCTGGAGATGTAACAGTCGGTACATACGTTATCGGGAATTGAAGTGAACATACTCGGGGTCCTCAAAAAAATTATGTATCAAAAGTTATGACATCAGGATATCATTACTTTCAAATAATGATGACATCCTGATGTAATGATGGTGTCAATCGAAGAGCTGGAACTGTTCAATCCCTGGTGGACCAGGGGGAGCGTACCCCCGGAATGGACACAGGATTACAGAAGAAAACTTTAATTCCCGATTGGACCTTACATGAAAAGGCAACAGATCCTTCTTAACTACTGCCTGGGACGGGTTGGGAAGACCACGATGATGGTGCAGGTCATTTCGAGCCTGCTTAAATTCGTACCTCCCCGGCACATCCTTTATTTTTCATTCGATGAACTGACAAGGGTCAGTAAAAGAGGTACTAGAGACCTATCAGAAGATGGTTCTGCACACCAGTTTCGAGGATTCCACGGGACCGATATACATATTTTTTGTGAAATCCAGAAACAGGATGGCTGGGATGTATTCGATCAGGATATTTTATGACCTCTATCCCCACATCAGGTTTTTTTCTTTCAGGTTCAGCCCCGGCAGGTTTAAGAAAACGATCAACGGGAAGTCTGGCCGGGCGAATCCTTGATTTCTCCTTACTGCCACTCTCATTTGAAGAGTTTCTTCTACGTAATGGAAAAAATACCGTCATGATAAAGAAAGATCCGGAACTCTGGAAGCAAAAGATCATCTCCCGAATTTACCGGTAGCTCCAGTACGAGCAGTGGGCGGAGCTGGCACGGGAAACGGATGAGGCATTTCTTAAAAAAATACTTACCTAACACGATCATCGAGGTGCGTTATCTACCGTGACCTTACCGAAGAATTCGGGATAAAAGACATTGAACTTCTCAGAACGAGCATTATCCTGGTTGGAAAAAATCCCGGGATGATCCTGGAAGTCCAGCGAGATTTCAAAAAATTCCTCCAGGGACCAGAGGACCGTTGCGAACTATTTTGAATATATAAAATAAGAAATGCTCCTTGAGTTTGTCTACAATTACCGTGGAGATCTGCATCCTTAATTATAATCCTCAACGTTCAAAGGGCAATTTCAGAGTGATTGGGAACTGTCAGCGGGCACCTGAGAACATGCCTGAGGTGGATATGACTACATTTCTGATCAATAACCGTCTAGCCTATTTTACCGAGGGCTTTTATGATATCCTTTCCGGAAAGAACGGAGAGTTTATCCGTCATATGTCAACGGCAACAAAAGTTTCTTTTACACCCGGGCGGTGATAAAGGGGAATACCATCACTGCAAGGGCACTGAGATGAAGTTTTTATCGCTTCGGCGATATTCTTCTTTGCTTCCTCCTCGGTTTTCCCCTGGGAGATTCGAGCCCGGTAGAGCAGGCACGGTCACGATATACCAGCCATCCTCATCCTGTTCAATCGCAATTTTGAATTCCATATCTGCTCCATGAATTGTACGTAGATAGTTGGTTCCGATATTAAAATGAGTTGATGGTATCGGTCCTTCCAATCTTTTCCTTCTTCAGCGTCGAAATCGAAGTGATCAACTTTGAGTAATATACTAACCCATAGTTATTTTATAGCTAAAAGTTATAACTATGTAGTGATACTGCCTCCGGGCAGAATCCCAAAAGTAGACCTTTCCCGGTGGGAGAAAGAGGAATCCGATGAACACGGGCAACAAAGTGGGAATCCCGCAGAAAACAGCCAGAATAAGGAAAAAGCACGGAGCTGATGGCATGAACAGGAACGTGATTCTGTTGTTCCGGATACAGACGAGTTGTAAAGACCGCACTTTGCAGGAAGGACCTGCCGGATATCGACAGTACGAGACGCGTATCGGGTACAGGCATGGTCCGGGGATCGGAATTGCCAGGAGAGAAGGTTGAAATGGATCATACGGCAAGGTTTGAGGTCCATTCGGTGCAGAAGCAGTACCCGGAACCGGACGGGATCCCTAATGATGCGGTCCTGGTATTGGTCCGTGACGGAAAGTTGTGCATCAGAAAAGGCAGCACGCCAGCCATCCCTGAAACGCAATCATTGGATCTGCCGGCAGAACTCGGTAGGAATGCCCAGTATCTCGGCCACCGGGGACCAGTTCCCTGGTACGCTATTGAGGTTCCCGACGACCAGCCAGTACCCGAAGGACGGGCATATTCCGGTGTACGCGAACTTGTCGGTCTCATCCCTGACGAGGACCTTGCCATTGCCGGGCTTGCGCTTGGGATCATCGATTATGACCGGAACACCAGGTTCTGCGGGAGGTGCGGTACAGCAACAGCACCTGCAGGGACCGAGCGGGCCAAAGTCTGTCCGTCCTGCCACCGTGTCATATATCCCCGGCTGTCCCCGGCGGTCATCGTACTGGTAAGAAACAACAACTTGGCCCTCATGATCCGTGGAAAGGAAGCGGTGCCCGGAAGGTACAGCCTTATAGCAGGTTTTGTCGAACCCGGCGAAACGATCGAACATGCCGTACACCGAGAAGTCCATGAAGAGGCGGGGATTACGATTAAAAATATCCAGTACCGTGCTAGCGAACCGTGGCCATTCCCTGATTCACTCATGCTCGGGTTCGTCGCCGATTACGACGGGGGAGAAATTGCCCCGGATGGCATTGAGATCGAGAGTGCCGCCTGGTTTGACCGGGACCATCTCCCGGACCTTCCACCAAAACTCAGTATCACCCGTGCACTTATCGATGACTGGGTAGCCGCCCGGTAATGATCGATTGCCAGAAGAACAGAATCCACAAACCACGAATTACATCAATAAAAAAATGGTGAAAACAGATGAGAACATTAAAAGTTGTTGCACTGAACGGAAGTCCCCGGAAAGATGGCAACACCTCCATCCTGGTCCGGCATATCTTTGACGGACTAGAGAACGAAGGCATAGAGACGGAGCTTGTCCAGGTGGGCGGGCAGATGATCAGGGGATGCACAGATTGCGGGAAATGTTTCGTGAACCGGGACCGGCGGTGTGCTTCTACCGACGATATCGTCAATGACTGCATTGAGATGATGATCGGAGCCGACGGGATCATCCTCGGTTCACCGGTATACTTCCTTGATGTCACGTCCGAATTAAAAGCCCTGATTGACCGTGCTGGTTTAATTGCCAGGGCAAACGGCGGGCTCTTCCACCGCAAGGTTGGGACTGCCGCGGTTGCGGTGCGAAGATCCGGTGCGAACCATACTATCGATACCATGCTGCATTTCATGCTGTACAGTGGGATGATCGTCCCGGGAGCCCCGGTCATCGGCATCGGTTATGAAATTGGAGATGTCAGAAAGGATGAAGAAGGTATCGCCAGGGCAAAAGAGGTCGGAAAGAACATGGCATGGATGCTGAAGACGATCGCACGCACAGACCAGGAGGAGGACGTCTGATGAAAATACCAAAAACAACACTCGTATATTTCTCACCTACGGGTACAACGAAGACGGTGGTCCGGGAAATTGCACGCGGAATGAACCATGGCGATGTGGAGGAACTGGATATCACCCGGCCGGATGCAAGAAAACAGCCATTAGAAACATCGGAACATGACTTGCTCATTATCGGAGTGCCGGTGTATATGGGAAGAGTACCGGCATTGTTAACCGGATGGCTGCATTCACTGAGAGCTCATCATACACCGGCGGTTTGTGTTGTCGTGTACGGTAACCGTGTGTATGAAGATGCTCTCCTGGAACTGAAAGATATCCTGGCCCGGCGTGGATGCAGACCGATCGCCGGTGCAGCGTTTATCGGGGAACACTCATTTTCCAATGACAAAACACCGACTGCCAGTGGTCGTCCGGATGGCCACGACTTACACCTGGCAGAATTATTTGGAAGAGAGATAGTAGAAAAATTCCGGTCTGCATCATCAGCCGACCAGATTTCTGAGGTGAATATACCCGGGTGTCATCCGTACCGGGGAGATTCTAAGCTTTGGACTGTTGATTTTATTGCGGTCAGCGATGAGTGTACCCAGTGCGGGTCCTGCGCAGAGGGATGCCCTGTTGGTGCGATCAATCAAACAGACAGCCGTACAATTGACACGGAAAAATGTATCACGTGTTGCGCCTGCATCAGGCACTGTCCCAGCCATGCAAGGATCATGAAACCCGGCCTGGTGATGGACGCTTCGTTGCGTTTACATACCTTGTATCAGGAGCGGAAGGAGCCGGAATTTTTTAAATGAAAAGTTAACACATTGGAACCTGTTGAAATCTGTAGAACCAGTGATAATGTAACAATGGAGTAATCGGAGGGGAAGAATGGGAATAGCAGACAGGAGACAACGGGAAAAGGAGATGAGGAGGCTTTCAATCCTCGATGCAGCTGAACGGCTCTTCTTCTCTCGGAGGTACGAGGATGTCTCAATGGACGAGATCGCCCGCGAGGTCGAGCTGAACAAGGCCACCATCTACCTGTATTTTAAAAATAAGGAGACACTTTTTGCGACCATCGTGCTCAGGGGCGTCCTGATCCTACAGGAGAAATACATCGAATGCATGGAGAAACAGGTCCCGGGCATTGAGAAGGTAATCATGATGGGCCAGGCCTATTACGAGTTTTCGAAAGATTTTCCGGATTATCAGCGAATGATCCAGTTTTACGGGTCTGAACGTTTTTCTAAAGAGAACCCGTGTACCGCGGAGATCGGAAAAGGGTATGGCACCTGCCGGATGATCCTTGCAGATGCGGTGAAGGAGGGGATCGATGACAACACGATCCGGTCTGATCTCGATCCATTCCTGACCTCGATGTACCTGATGATCTCCTTTATGGGCATTTTGTCCATGGAAGACAAGTGGAAGCTGGTGATCGGGACGGCGGGGTTTTCCTATGAGCAGTTCACCCGGGAATTCTTCCGGTTCATCACTCCTGCAATTTCTCCAGGAAAGACGTTTGACGAAATGAATGGCCAGGGTCCTGGATCGGTCGGCCTCTGATTTTTCGGGCTGATGCTGCCTGAAACGAAAAAGAAAAAAATTAACTGGCCTGTTGAAATTCTGATCCGGTAGTGATAATTTTACCGGTCATCTGGATCTGCATCTTCAGTTATTTGATTAAGACGGGCATTTGGGGACCAGGATCCGTGGATGAAAGCCTTTTCAGGATATGTTTTCCGATACGGACCTCCTGAAGAGATCCGGGTGGTTTCACCCGGACCGACCTTTTCTGTATCCGGATGGATACGAGTCCGGAAGACACGATCTGATACTGAAACTCGTAGAGGATGATGGCACCCGACGAGGTTTCCAGTTCAGTGATAAACGCCCCGGTCAGGCCAGAAACCACATGCCGGCGATGATGTCAACAGGTGAGCACGATCCCTGCCTCTCAACGGTCCCCATCTACCGGTACACCCGGCAACGTAAACCAGAACGTCGTTCCCTGCCAGCCCCTTCTGACTCCACCCAGATCTTCCCGCCGTGTATCTCAATGATACGTCTCACAATGGCTAGGCCTACCCCGGTACCAGGCTCACTGACTTCTAATCGCTCAAAAAGCGTAAAAAGCCGGCCCTGGTATTCGGAGGCGATCCCGATACCATTGTCCCGGACAAAAAATACCGGCATTTTCTCATCGTTCAAAAAACCAACTTCTATCCTGGGTTCAGGCTGGTTCCCATGAACTTTACCCCATTCTCAATCAGGTTCACCATCACCTCACGGAGCCCGTTTTTATCACCATGTACTTCCGGCAGATTTTTGGCAATCGTAATGATCACATTCCGTTCAGAGATCGGTATCGGCATCAGCCCCACTGCTTCCGTGGTGACTTCCGTCATGGAGACGCGTTCTTTTGGCCCGATGACCACGCCGATCTTAGAGAGTTCCAGGAGCGAGTCGAGGAATTCCTGCATCTTTCCAGCGGCATTTCCGATCCTTGCTAGGTCCTGGCGCAGGCGGGTGATATCGCCCACTTCTGCATCATGCTCGACAAAGCAGAGGAACCCACGGATGGTAATAAGCGGGGTTTTTAAATCATGCGAAGCGGTGTAGGCAAACCGCTCGAGCTCGGCATTTTTCTCATCAGTGATATCCGAGTACATCACAAATGAACCCGCAAACGTCCCGTCGGCAGTGGTAACGGGTGTCGCAGATACTAACGTCCAGAGTATGCTGCCATCTTTCCTTTGGAACTGTCGTTCAAAATGATCGCTTCCGCCGTTCCGCTGCGTTGTTGTCCGGACCGCATCGTCGGCCAGTTCACTGCCGGGCATAAAAAAACTACTTTTCCTCCCCATCATCTCTTGTGCGGTATATCCAAGCAGCTTTGCCATACGCGGGTTCGCGTATCTGACGCAGAAGTTTTCATCGAGTTGCCAGATGCCTTCTTCCGCCGTTTCAACAATACGGTGATATTTCTGCTCGCTCTCATACAGTGCCTCTGCAGCCCGTTTATACTCGGTGATATCTTCGATCGTGTTGTCGAAATACACCTGGCCATCTTCAGGAGATCTTTTTTGTCGAACTGATGCGTGCCCAGATAGATTTTCCCCGAAGAGTCCTGTACCTGACCTCCATCATTCTGATAAAGCCCTTTGCCAGGACCTCATCACTTATCCTGCGGCGTTCGCCTGCATCTGCATAGCGGTCAACCGGGCTGACGGTAAGTAACTGTTCGCGGTCGTCTGCTTCGAAAATCCTTACCGCTGCCGGGTTCACCTCGATAATCGCCCCCTCTGGTCCTGGTGTAGAACGGATAATCCCGATATTGACTCCCTCGAACAATTCACAGTACCGCTGCTGTGCCACTGCCAGCTCCGCCTCGGCCTGCCTCGTTTCAGAAACATTTATGGCAATACCCATAAACAGTTTCGGGCTCCCGGCCGGGGTGCGTTTTATGATCTTTCCCCTGGTGAAGACCCAGGCCCAGTCCCCATCCCTGGTACGGATGCGGTGTTCGCTCTCGTACACCGGGCTGTCCCCCCGGATATATGCCTCAGCCTTCGGTATCCATAGCTGAATATCTCCGGGGTGATGGTAGGACATCCATTCCTGCAGCGCGAAAGGCAAATCGCCGGGAGTATACCCTAACATCGTGTGGAACCGTGCATCAAAGCGCACTTCGTTCGTCTCGATATCCCATTCCCAGACTCCGGCGTTCCCCACGTCCAATGCCAAGATAAACTGGTCTTTACTCTCCCGTAGAGCTTCCTCCGCCCGTTTCCGCCCGGTGATGTCATTCGCATAGATCCGGACGGACGAGAATTCCGGGGTGAAATACACATTCTCCCGGAAAACCTGGTCCCCGATCTCAATCTCCCGTTCTTCATGAAGTGATGTGGGAATGGCCCGCCCATCCAGCCGGTCCCGGATGTCTGCTGGAATAAATATACGGGGATCTATCTTTCCAATCGCCTTTAACGATGTGATACAGGCAGGGTTTGCATATACGACGGCCCCGTTTACGTCCGCCTCGAGGATTATCACCGGGGTCAGTTCAGGAAACGATGCAAGGTGAACCGCCCGTTCCTCTACCCGCGACCTGTCCGTGATATCCCGGAGAACGACCATCTTCGCAGCCTGAACGCGGCCCCCGGACAAAATTTCCCCGACAGATACCTCAAATAACCTCCGATTTGGCCCAGATCCAACCGCGATTATGCCCGGCTGAGGGCCTGGCTGTCCAAGGTGCACCCTGAGTTCTTCGTACTGCTGCAGACATTCTGTGGCCACTCTCCCCACCCCGGTGGACCGATCGAGTTTAAACAGCCGTTCTGCCGCAGGATTGAAATCTGCCAGTCTGCCATCGGGATCGATGACCAGCATCGGATCACCCATCTGTTCAAAAAGGGCCGTGCGGGCAATCGGTACAATATTGATGAACCGGTATTCAAAGAGGGTAATTGCCAGCAGGATTCCGGTGAAGGCGAATGTACTCGGTGCCATATTGTACCCTTGTACCGGGGATATCCCGAATGTGAATAATGCGTCAACAATTACCGGTATCAGAATGGCAATCAAAAACAGCAGGGCCTGTCGCGAATAGAGCCGCGGGCTCCCGAATATCACGTGGAGCAGGAGAAGAACAGTTATCGCTTCCATGCATTAATTGAACGGGAGATACATGGCGGAGCTACAGACGCCGTTCAAAAATCCGACCACGGAAAAGCCCGCGGATGTCTGGACCAGCGAATAATTATACCGGAATAATGTGTTGTATTGCGTGGTGAGAGCCAGAACGACCGTAACGGACGGGATGACGAGAAGAAGCCCCAGGCGGCGCCTTGTGAGCCACAACCCGCGTCCGGTGAAAAAGATCGCGATCAAAAGCTGGGACAGCGGAATAAATGAGATCGCCATGAAGCGTACCTGCATGATGAGGACCTTGAATGGCAGGCTATCGCTGCAGATATCAAAAATAACGGTCATGCACCAGGCAGCACAGATATACATCAGGATTTCAAACGGGAGCTGGACAGGCTGCATCCTGAATCGACGGCTGTATAGTCCGAAGGCAACATGAATGAACATCCCGATGAGAAGCAGGAGCACAAACGGCCACGGAATCATAATACATCACCTGGAGAACCGTTACAACAACCGGGGTTCACCCTTCGCCCGGCCGGAATAACCCAGAAGATAATGGCATCCGATTCGCACCAGATCATTGGTATGTTGGATACGGTTCATATCAACAATCCGATAGCCGGAGAAGATGGGACCAGTTTTATGATCTTTCGAGTACGACCGGATACCATCTGCCAATTGTATTTCCAATATGCATCAGCGATGCATACTTGTTTGCACTGAGCAACACGACGACACCGGTGGCAAGGCTGATCACCCACATTTCAAGAATCAGGTTTGCTCTGTATCCGAATTTAAATTCTTCATAACGGCGGTTAAATCTAATATTCCCAATGCCAGGCTGTTTTATTGGGTTCTTAATTCATAGATACACTTCGCGGTATCATACAGGAAACCGGGAGATATTTCATGCCTGTTTCTTAATCACCAGGTACCGGCCTGTATATCCAGGTGCTCCTGATCGGTACCCTGAAATGCTCCCTGTTGCCCCTGACCCGATCATCATGATCATGCTCCCGTTTGTATGTTCCTTCTTGCAGCAGGTGAGGTAAGGCGTTGATACAGGGGTAGTTTCGTTGTTTTCCAAAATCTGCCCATGTTGTTTGTGCGATTGGTCCTCCCTCCTCGCCCCCCGATGCGAAAAATGGCGGTTGGATACCATACATTTTCACCGGAGAACCTATTTGATCATCTTTATTTTACCTCGTGCATATTCCCCGGCTCCTTTCAATAATGGCGATATGAGGATATTCGATGTGAGGATATAATAGGGGAAAAATCTCTTATCTGATTACGAATATGAGGTGGAGATGATGACAAAACTGGATGATTTCCTCGGCCCGCTGCATGATGGCGTATGGGAGGTAATCGTTTCGAAAGGATCGGTCACCGAGCCCCTTGACCCAGGCTGGGTTAGATCCCGGATTAATGTGCCAACCCCCGGGACCATCGCCAGTTACCGGAAAGGACAGTACCATGTGCATGAACAGGAGGCAGAGTGGCATGTCCACCTGGACAACCATGACCCCAGGGTCCACCCCTACCTTCACCTGATCGACGATGCCCCTCTTCTCCTCATGATCGGGGACACCGTGGTCACCCTTATCGCCGGTACACGGAAAAAGACCGGTGAGGAATCGCAAATTCTCGAAGACCAGAAGAGGTCCTGGAAAGAACTGGTCCTGATTGGTATTCTTCTTATGCTCGCCGGGGTATTTATCGTTTCGTACCCCCTGCTCACATTCATTGGGATCACACGACTTCTGGCCCCACTCGCGATAATCGGCCTTGGGATCATCACGTCCTGGAGCGGGTTAACATTTCATCCCATAAAGGTCCTTCCGGGGGGCCTCCTGTACCGGGGTATCGGGATTGTGATCGCGGGAGTTGTTGCATTTTTGCTGCCCCTCGGCCTCTGGGTGTCATTAATCCTTGGAATACTGGCACTATGGATGTTTGCGAGTGCCGCACTCCTGCTGTTCCGGGCAAGAAAAGGTCGTGCTGCAATTCCTGAGGGCTTTAATAACAGGGTGATCATTGCGATCGTCTCACTCCTGCTGGGAGCATTCATACTCCTGAATCCGAAGGGCATGCTGGAGTTACTCATGATGATCATCGGTGTCATCGCCTTTTTGCTCGGGCTGATGCTGCTGGTGAACGCTACCAGGCTCCGGGCCATGATGAAACATCCGACCCTAAACAGGTAACCGCACAGGCCATACCACCTATGAAACTGACAAATAACAATGGCACCAGGGGATGATCCCCGGTCCAGCAACAAAAAAATATCGGGAAGAACCAGGTATAAATCAGGGAGTTTTCAGGTAGGTTCAGGGACTGCACACGGTTAAATCCGGGACCCCTGTATGACTTATTGTGATCTCCCGGGTACGGTCGCACACGGGCCGGATAGAGGCCTGACAAAGATAAGAGAGACGATCTCCATAATAATACTCTCATCTTGGAACCTAAGTCTGCCAGTTTATTCACGTGGCATGATGAAGATGTAACTATCTCAACCAATTTTTTGTCAGGGAAACCAATTTGACAGTTCATTAATTTATTTCATAAAACCTGAAATTGCCAGGCGACTGACTGAATTTGCACCGTTACATGTCGCCTTGATAAATGTGTTCCATAAACCGGACCGAGGGATTTGCTACTTCCGGCGCTTCAAAAATGATCGTAAGGAAGATGTTTGCATCAATAAATACCGTCTTACCATGATGCAGGGATATTCGTATCAAACTGGTTCCAGGGACGAATCATAAATAATCTGGTGGATCTGCACCGTGTCGTCCAGTTTTATTCTCCCCCGCAAACGCTGAATCTGGGAATCCTTTTCTTGAGAGGTGTGTCTGGACCGATCACGGATATTATTCCCTGGTGAATGTGACGTCGATTCTGACAGAACAGGTATGATGGTTTCGACGGTCATAACACCAGGTGATTATGTGGAAGAGCTCAATACATCGTAGACCAAAAATAGCTCAACACATCGTAGACCTCATATGCTCAGTTAAGGTCCATAACATCGTATACCTTGCTGACAAAAATGGAGTTAAAAATTGGCTCATC
>Ga0114951_10001155_pt1 | contig 33913 bp, 25 predicted proteins | sample AM7aDNAmetaG_FD_88677 | JGI IMG/M metagenome (GOLD analysis project Ga0114951, IMG submission 88677) | Freshwater microbial communities from Finland to study Microbial Dark Matter (Phase II) - AM7a DNA metaG | ecosystem: Environmental > Aquatic > Freshwater > Lake | place: Finland: Lake Alinen... | reverse complement strand
CCTATACCCACCCCCCCTCCTGTGAATGTGTGAAGTTCGGGTAGAGCTTTTCGGCCTTCATCTCCGTGGCGGATGAACTTGGAAATCACCTGGCATCTCACAGACTTTCCATTGGGCCAGTTTCCTGCGGTACGATCAGTTTAAAGACCAGGAGACCCAATGCCATCCGTTCCCTTTCGCAACAAGGTATCGTTGTTCGTCCTCTTCTTGTTTAGCGCGTCCTTCTTGAGCGCCCAGTGGGCTCCGCTTGTCACAGACGCAGACGCTGCGCAGCGCATTGCATGGTGGCGCGAAGCTCGGTTTGGCATGTTCATGCACTGGGGTGTCTACTCGATTCCGGGGCGTGGTGAGTGGGTGCAGTGGGCCGAGCAGATTCCCGTCGATCAGTACGCCAAACTGGCCGATCAATTTCATCCCGAGCACTTTGACGCGGACGCATGGGCGGGTATCGCCAAGGCCGGCGGCGTGAAATATATGGTTCTTACCGCCCGTCACCACGATGGATTTGCGCTTTTCGATGATCCTGGCAGCAGTTTTACGGCCATGAAATCCGCCGCGCATCACGACTTTGTGGCCGACTATGTGAAGGCGGTGCGCAAGGCCGGGCTCGGTGTGGGGCTCTATTACTCACCGCTCGACTGGCGTTTCCCAGGCTTCTTTTTCCCTGGCATCTATCAGCCAAACGCAATTGAACTGCGCGAGCAATATGACCGGCAGATCGACGAACTGGCCTCCCATTACGGCAAACTGGACATCCTGTGGTTCGACGGTGGGGGAAACGAATGGCTGGGCTTCGGCGGCATTGAGCAGGCCGGTGGCGGATGGCAGAGGAGGCCCAAGGACAAGCCGTACTCCGGCTCCTTCGACTGGCAGGACGTGAAAACCGTTGCCCATTTACGCCAGTTGCAGCCTGGAGTCATCCTGAATGACCGCACCAATGCGCCAGCTGATTTCCGCTCGCGCGAGGGCGATGCGGCGCTGGGCGGCTTTGACAACCAGCACCCGTGGGAACTGTGCACCACGATTACCGAAGGCGCCTGGGGCTATCAGGCCAGTGCCAAGGTCAAGCCGCTCGCGCAACTGCTGCAGTTGCTGGTGGGCGCGGCAGGACGCGATGGCAACATGCTGCTGAACGTGGGGCCGCGACCAGATGGACAGATTGATCCGGCTCAGGCGGACCGCTTGCGCGAGATCGGGCAATGGCTCGGAGTGAACGGCGAAAGCATCTACGGCACCCGCGGCGGACCTTGGCTGCCAGGAGCCTACGGTGTCTCCACGCATAACGGAAATCTGGTGTACGTGCACGTGCTTCATGCGCCGCAAAACCTGGTGCTGACGCTGCCAACGCTGTCGGTGCGCGTAGTGAAGGCGACTGTTCTGCATGGAGCCGAAGTGCCGTTCCAACAGATGGGCGAGACTCTCAGGCTGGATTTGCCCGCAGGGTCCGCAGACGCGATCGACACAGTTGTGAAACTTGAGCTGGCCGAGCCGTGGGTGACAAGTGCTGTGGTCCCGGTTCCTTGAGTCGCCGTGAATAAAATTTGGACAAAGGATGTTCATGAGAAACGCTATTGAAGTGATGCAGAGCAGGCGCAGCATCCGTACCTACGCCGATAAGCCCGTAGAGCGTGCGCTGATTGAAGAAATTATCGACTGTGCCCGCCTGGCTCCGACCGCGATGAACGATCAGCCATGGGATTTCATCGTCCTGACGGCCAGGGAAGATTTGCAGCAGATTCCAACCATGATTGGACACGCGGAGTTCATTGCGAACGCGGCCTTTGCCGTGCTGGTGCTGGCGCGGGAAGCCAACTGCGCCCTGGAGGATTGCTGTGCGGCTACTGAAAACCTGCTGATCGCTGCCGCCGCCCATGGCATCGGCTCCTGCTGGGTGGCAGGCGCCAAACAGGCTTACGCGCCGGTGGTGGCCAAGGCCTTTGGGGCGCCGGAAGACCGTCAGCTCATCGCCATTGTCTCGTTCGGCTATCCGGCCGAGAATCCGCAGATCGAAAAGCGTTCACTGGCGGATGTTTTGCACTGGGACCAGTTTTAGCAATCCGAATCATGATTGGTTTTCCACCCTTTCGCTGACAGCGCGACAAGGGTGGTGCCCCCGGGTTTTGAATATTTACAGGTAGGATAAAACCCAATTTCTCCACTGATTGCCCGGGAAGTAACGCCCGGCAACGAACCACAACATGAGACACCGGCCCTGCCAACGCGAAAATGCGTTGGCTGTCGCGCCCCCGCGTGAATGGAATTCAACGGTGATGAGTCTTCTTCAATTCACAGTAAATATATATAAATAAATTACTTATAGGCACTATCACGGCTCCTTTCGATACCGCCCAATCCATCTTGCACGATTCCGCAGCCTCGTGACCGCTGTCACTTTCGCCGAAATCATCCCAAGTTACACTCGGTATGTGGTTATCGATATGAATTTATCGAATACGTTGATCGTGAAGCGGCGTGAAGCGCCCTCGATCCCTCAGCCGAGCCTCATGCGGCTGCCTCAATACCACCATTATCTGGTGGAACTTGAGACCAAGGGGGTCAGCCGGATCTCGTGCAGCGTCATTGGCCGGGATTTGAACTGTGTGCCGGTGCAGGTTCGCAAGGATCTGCAATACACGGGAATCATCGGCAAGCCGAAGACGGGCTACTCGGTCTCAGAGCTAATCCGGGCGATAGAAACATTTCTCGGCTGGAATAACGTGAACGAGGCGTTTCTGGTGGGAGTGGGGAACCTAGGCACAGCACTGCTGGGCCACGAGCGGTTCTCGAAGTTCGGCCTGAGCATCGTGGCCGCATTCGATACCGACCCTGCCAAGATCGGCCTGTGGATTCATGACAAGGCTGTATTGTCGCTGGACAAGATGAGCGACTTGGCCCCGCGGATGAGCATTCATCTGGGAATCATCACCACTCCTGCGGAAGTGGCGCAGATGGTGGCCGATGAGATGGTGAAGGGCGGCATCCAGGCCATCTGGAACTTTGCTCCCGTAAAGCTCAAAGTCCCCGAGCACATCATCGTGCACAACGAAGATCTCTACAATTCGCTGGCTTCGCTTTCCTGGAAGCTGGCAAGACGATTCCGGGTACCAATTCAAGAGAAGGAGGCCGTTTAAATGGCTTCGATGCCAGTTACTGTCGATCGCGCGGAGAAATTTGAGAAGGTGTGCGGCATTCTCAATCGTTTCGCACGCCGCCCGTCCGGGCTCATACCTATTCTCCAGGCGATTCAGCACGAGTACCTATATCTGCCTGAAGAAATACTGACGTATGTGGCGACTTCGCTGGATGTTCCTCCGGCGCGCGTCTTTGGCGTGGCCACGTTCTACGCGCATTTTGCGCTCGAGCCGAAGGGCAAGCACGTGATTCGCATTTGCGATGGAACGGCGTGCCACGTGAAGCAGTCCCTGCCGGTGCTGGAAGCTCTGCACGCGGCCCTGGGTACTAGCGAAAAGAGCAAGACCACCGCCGACATGCTGTTTACGGTGGAGACGGTTGCCTGCCTGGGCGCTTGCGGACTGGCCCCGGTGATCGTAATTGACGAGCAGGTGTACGGCCAGGTAACGCCGGAACGCGCGGTGGGCCTGCTGAATGAGATCAAAGCCCAGGAGGCGTTGCTTGCAACCTCTTCCGCGCCGCTTGCTGAGCAACTCTCAGCCGAGGAATGCCATGACTAACGCCGAACCTCTTACCTTGGGCGCAGCGCATGGGAGTGGAATCTCCACGCATGCCCAGGTGCGCCGGGTCATCATCTGCGCAGGAACCGGATGCATGGCCAACGGAGCCATGAAGGTCTTTGAGCAGTTCAAGCGCGAAATGGCCGGCTCTGGATTACAGGTAATTCTTGAACTTCGTGCCGAGGCCACTAGCGATGAAGTGCGGCTGTCCAAGAGCGGCTGCCAGGGCTTTTGTCAGATGGGGCCGCTAGTCTCAGTGGTGCCGGACGGCATTCTTTACAACAAGGTGCGCAGCGAAGATGTTGCCGATATTGTGCAGCAGACACTGGTGGGTGGCGAGATTGTGGAGCGTCTTCTTTACAAGGACCCGTCGACGCGAAAGAGTTGCAGAGGACTTGAGGACAATCCTTTCTATTCGCGCCAGAATCGCCTGGTGTTGAACGAATGCGGATTCCTCGATCCGGAAGACATTCACGAGTTCATGTTGCACGGTGGGTACGAGGCGGCGCGGAAGGCTTTCGTCGAGATGTCGCCGGAACAGATCTGCAAGACGATTCTGGAGTCGGGATTGCGCGGACGCGGCGGCGGCGGCTTTCCGACAGGACGGAAGTGGGAAGCGGCGCGGATTCAGAATTCTGCAAAGAAGTACGTGATCTGCAACGGCGACGAAGGCGACCCCGGTGCGTTCATGAATCGCTCGGTTATGGAGGGCAATCCGCACAGCGTGATTGAGGGCCTGATGATCGCGGCGCGGGCAATCGGCGCCAACGAGACTCTTGTCTATGTGCGCGCCGAGTATCCCCTGGCTGTGGAGCGCATGCGTCGCGCTGTGGCCGATGCGGAGCGTGAAGGCATCCTAGGCAAGAACGTGTTCGGCACGGGTATGTCAATGAAGTGCGAAGTGATGGAAGGTGCCGGCGCGTTTGTCTGTGGCGAAGAGACCGCCATGATCGCATCCATCGAAGGCCTGCGCGGCATGCCCACGCCGAAGCCGCCGTTCCCGGCGCAGAGCGGCCTGTGGGGCAAGCCGACGATCATCAACAACGTTGAGACGCTGGCCCACGTATCGCGCATTCTCAACGTAGGTCCTGAAGTCTTCAAGAATATCGGCACGAAAGATTCGCCGGGCACCAAGACGTTCGCCCTTACCGGGCATGTGTCCAACACGGGGTTGGTCGAAGTTCCGTTCGGCACCACGCTGCGCGAAATTGTCTACGCAATTGGCGGCGGGATTACGGACGACGCAGGGAAAATTTGGAAGACCGGGTTCAAGGCCGTGCAAATCGGCGGACCTTCCGGTGGATGCCTGACCGAAGAGCATCTGGATCTTCCGCTCGCTTACGAGTCACTGCGGTCAGTGGGAGCGATGGTTGGCTCCGGCGGCCTGGTGGCGATGAACCAAGGCACATGCATGGTGAGCATTGCGCGCTTCTTTATGGAGTTCACGCAGCGCGAGTCCTGCGGCAAGTGCGTACTGTGCAGGGAAGGAACCAGGCAATTGCTGGCACTGCTGGACGATGTGATTGAAGGCAGGGGTGATCAAGGCACGCTCGACCTGCTTGAAAAGCTAGGCCACGCCGTGCAGATCGGGTCCTTGTGCGGGCTAGGCAAGACGGCGCCGAACCCGGTGCTCTCGACCCTGCGCTACTTCCGCAAGGAGTACGAGGAGCACATCTTTGAGAAGCGCTGCCGGACCGGCCGATGCAAGGCGCTGCTGAGTCCGGAGATCAACCAGGTGAAGTGCAAGGGCTGCGGCCTGTGCATTAAAGTCTGCCCGACAAATGCAATCACGGGTGAAAAAAAGCAGCCGCACCACATTGATCCGGAACTATGCATCAAGTGCGGCGCGTGCGCGACAGCCTGCAAAATTCATGCGGTCGAAGGGATATAGCCAGATGAATAGTGTTACGCAGCCAACTTTGACGATCGATGGGAAAACGGTAGCGATCGAAGGCGAGCGCAATCTGCTCGAACTGGTTCGCAAAGCCAATATCGACCTGCCCACATTCTGTTATCACTCCGAACTCAGCGTGTATGGCGCCTGCCGCCTGTGTCTGGTTCAAATCGACGGGCGAGGAATTCAGGGCGCATGTTCGACTCCGCCCGAGCCGGGTTTGAAGATTCAGACCACGACGCCCGAGATCCGGGAGATTCGCCGGATTGCGATTGAGTTGCTGCTGGCCAACCACGACCAGAGCTGCCCGACCTGCCCGCGCAGCGCCAACTGCCAACTGCAGAGCCTGGCGCTGCGGCTCGGAGTGAAGAAGGTTCGCTTTCAGTCAGTGCACAAACAGGTTGCGTTGGACGAGTCTTCGCCGTCGCTCGTTCGCGACCCAAATAAGTGCGTGCTGTGCGGCGACTGCGTGCGCATGTGCTCCGAGATTCAGGGTATCGGCGCAATAGACTTTGCACACCGCGGACATGATGTGAGCGTGCAGCCGGCATTCGGCAAGCAACTGGGCGATGTGGAGTGCGTGAACTGCGGCCAATGCGCAAGCGTGTGCCCAACCGGGGCGCTGACGCCAAAGTCGGAAGTCGATCAGGTTTGGGATCTCCTAGCCGACAAAAAGAAGACGGTGGTCGTCCAGATTGCGCCGGCCGTGCGCGTGGGGCTTGGCGAATGCTTTGGCTTGAAGCCGGGCGAGATTACCACGGGCCGCATTGTTGCCGCCTTGAAGCAACTTGGCTTCGACCAGATTTACGACACGTCTTTCGCCGCCGATCTTACTGTGATTGAAGAAGGTACGGAATTTCTGGAGCGCAAGACTGAAGGCGGCCAGCTACCGATGTTCACCTCCTGCTGCCCCGGCTGGGTTAAGTACGCAGAGCAGTATTTCCCGGAGCTATTGCCGAATCTCTCCACGTGCCGCTCGCCTCAGGCGATGTTTGGTTCGCTGGTGAAGGCTATGCTGCCCGATCAAATGAATATCGAGCGCAAAGATCTGAAGGTTGTTGCAATCATGCCTTGCACGGCCAAGAAGTTCGAGGCGCAGCGTCCGGAAATGGGCGTGAATGGCGATCCGGACGTTGATAACGTCCTGACCACGCAGGAACTGGCGCAGATGATTCAGTCTGCGGGCATCATGTTCGATATGTTGCAGCCGGAATCGTTCGACATGCCCTTCGGTTTCTACACTGGCGCTGGAGTGATCTTTGGAAACTCCGGCGGCGTGATGGAGGCGGTGCTTCGCTACGCTGCTGAAAAGGCGACGGGGAAAAGGCTGGACCAGGTTGAATTCCAGCAGGTGCGCGGTGATTCGGGACTTCGAGAGGCCAGCATCACGGTCAACGGTTCAGTGCTGAAGTTGGCTATCGTTCACGGATTGCGAAATGCTCGCGTTGTCGCTGAACAGGTGAGGGCAGGCAAAAGCCATTACGACTTGATTGAAGTAATGGCATGCCCTGGCGGATGCGTAGGTGGCGCAGGTCAGCCGGTAACAACTTCGCCCAACGCGCGAGCGCTCAGAACCAAGGGCCTCTACCATGCGGACAAGACGCTGCAACTGCACAAGTCGCAAGACAACGTGTTCATCACCGAGTGCTACGCGAAGTTCCTTGGGGACATTGGTGGAGAGAAGGCGCATCACCTCCTGCATACGAGCTACCAGAGCAGGCGCAGGATCGCGGATGAGTTCCTTCCGCTGGTGGAGCCGAAGGGTGAAGACAAGCTCAAAGTCAGCGTGTGTCTGGGAACGAACTGCTTTTTGAACGGCTCGCAGGAAGTGCTGAACGGCGTGCTGCGCCATGCCGAACAGAGCGGATTGGAAGGAAAGCTGGATGTGCGCGCGGGTTTCTGCTTTGAGAAGTGCGAGACCGGGCCGACGGTGATGATCGGCAACGAACACATTGAGCACTGCACTTCAAAGAAGGCAATTGAAGAAATCAACAACCGGATCGAATGCGACAGACCGGCCCAGTTACCCAACACGCATGTTTGCAAACACTGCCACGACTAAGCGGCGGGACAGGAGATTTCTTTGATCACTCACGACCGAGCAGACTTCATTAACGAGCAGGAGATTGAAGGCATACTGGCTTCATGCCAAAGTCCTGAGCCGGCACGCGTGCGTGAACTACTGGTGAAGGCACGCGAGATGCGCGGGCTCTCCATGGAGGATGTCGCCTACCTATCCTATGTTGAAAGCCCGGAGTTGCTTGCCGAGATCTTTGCGGCGGCCAAAGGAATCAAGGAAGAGATTTATGGCACGCGGCTGGTTCTGTTTGCGCCGCTCTACATCTCCAACCGCTGCTCGAACGAGTGCACGTATTGCGCCTTCCGCGCGACCAACACAGCTCTCGTGCGCCGTACGCTGACGCAGGAGGAGATTGCGGAAGAGACCCGCATCCTGATCCGGCAAGGACACAAGCGAATTCTGATGGTGGCCGGGGAAGCCTTGCCGCAACAGGGCTTTCAATACATTCTTGATTCCATCGCAACTATATATGACACACGGGTTGGACCCGGCGAAATCCGGCGCGTGAATGTCAATCTGGCACCCCAGACAGTGGAACGTTTTCAGCAGCTCAAAGGGGCAGGCATTGGGACTTTCCAGCTCTTCCAGGAAACCTACCATCGGCCTACCTATGCTGAGGTTCACCTGAAGGGGCCCAAGCGCGACTACGATTGGCGGACTACAGCCTTCGACCGGGCTATGGAAGCGGGCATCGACGATGTTGGCATCGGCGTGCTGTTCGGACTTTACCATTGGCGCTTCGAGATACTCGCGATGATGCAGCACATTCGCCATCTCGAGGAGAAGTTTGGCGTGGGGCCGCACACCATCAGCTTTCCGCGCATGGAACCGGCGTCAGGTTCCGATATCGCATCGAAGCCCCCGCATGAAGTGAGCGATGGCGATTTCTTGAAGATGGTAGCCATCATGCGCCTGGCCGTGCCCTACACGGGCATGATCATGTCCACTCGCGAGACGGCTGACGTGCGGCGCGCGACGCTGGAACTGGGCATCTCTCAGATTTCAGCCGGAAGCCGGACCGATCCAGGCGGATATACGGAAGGCGAAGCAGGCCGCAGCGGCGGGCAGTTTCAACTGGGCGATCACCGCTCCATTGAAGAGGTTGTAACCGACGTTGTGTCGCTTGGCTTCTTGCCGTCCTTCTGCACCGCATGTTACAGGACGGGACGCACCGGGCATGACTTTATGGACCTCGCCAAGCCGGGAGAGATCAAGTATCACTGTCATCCAAATGCGCTCTCGACGTTTCAGGAGTACCTGTGCGACTACGCCAGTCCTGAGGCAAAAGCCGCAGGCGAAGAGCTCATCTCGATTGAACTGCAGCACATGGATGGTAAGCAAACAGCCTGCGCGTTGCCAATGCTCAATAAGGTCCGCGGCGGCCAACACGACATCTTTGTATAGAAAGGGAGATCTCCATGATTCTGGCAACTTCAAAAGGGTTCCGCTTACACATCGGTTTCTTCGGACGCCGCAACGTTGGCAAGTCAAGCCTGCTGAACGCTATTACCCAGCAGAAGGTTTCGATTGTGTCAGAGGTGGCGGGCACAACAACCGATCCGGTGGAGAAGCCAATGGAACTGCTTCCGCTTGGACCGGTGCTGTTTGTGGACACCGCAGGAGTAGATGATGTGGGAGCGCTTGGCGCGCAGCGCATCGAGAAGACTCGGCTGGCCATCAAGCGTACAGATATCGGCGTGCTCGTAACCGAGTCCGGCGTTTGGACCGAGTTCGAAGAGAAACTGCTGACTGAACTTCGCTCTCATGGGATCCCCGTGCTGGTGGCTTTGAACAAGGCGGATTTGCGCAGCGCCTCTCCAGATCAATTGGCCCGCTTTGAGCAGGAGAAGTTGCCGTATGCGGAACTGGTGGCGACGACCGGCCAAGGCGTGGATGCATTCAGGGCGCGGCTCTGGGAAGTTGCCCCTGTGGAAGCCGCGGAGCAGCAGGTGATTTTACGCGACTTGGTTGGGCGCGACGAGACAGCAGTGCTGGTGATGCCGTTCGACAAGGAAGCGCCCAAGGGCCGCATCAAGCAGTTACAGGCCCAGTCGATTCGCGACCTTCTGGATGGCGAGGCCTCCTGCGTGGTGGTCAAGGACGCGGGATTGCAGAAGGCTTTGGATAATCTGAAGACCCCACCCCGGATCGTCGTAACCGATGCGGCGGTCTTCGAGCAAGTGGCGCGCATCACTCCCAATTCCATTCCGCTGACCGCGTTTTCGATTCTGCTGTCACGGCTGAAGGGCGACCTGGTTGCACAGACAAGGGCCGCTGTAGCTGTGGATTCACTGCGACCGGGCGACAAGGTGTTGGTTGCTGAATCGTGCACGCACCATCCGGTGGAAGAAGATATCGGCCGGGTGAAGATTCCGCGGTGGTTGAACCAATACGTTGGCGGCGAACTGGAATTCACAACGGTAAAGGGGCGCGATTTCCCTCAGGATCTTTCGCCTTACAAGCTCGTGATTCATTGCGGTGCCTGCATGTGGAATCGCCGCGAGATGCTGACTCGCATCGGCGAGTGCCAGAGTCAGGACGTACCCATCACGAACTACGGATTGGTGATTGCTTATGCGCTCGGCATTCTTGATCGCGCGCTGGAGCCATTCCCTGAGGCGCTGGCAGCTTACAAGGAAGCACGGCAAGCGCGGTTGGAATCAGCCGCCGTCTACAGCGAATCTCAATTGAATGAAAGCAGCATGAGCCTGTTCAACTAGCTGTGACCGAACTGACCAAACTCGACCTGCTCGATGCTCTCCGCGAGAGCCGGCCCGACCGTCTGCAAGCGTTGTACGGCCGGGCCGACGCAGTGCGCAAAGAGAATGTGGGCGATGCGGTGCACCTGCGCGGGTTGATTGAAGTCTCAAGTCATTGTGTACGGCAATGCATGTATTGCGGACTGCGGCAGGGCAATCGCGACCTGCCGCGCTACCGTATGGCGAGAGAAGAGATCGAGGAATGCGCGCGCCAGGCCGTGAGGCTTGGATACGGCACGGTGGTGATGCAGGCGGGAGAAGACGATGGGCTGACGGCCGAGTGGATCGCGGAGATTGTGCGCTGGATCAAAAGCGAGACAGCTCTGGCGGTGACGCTCAGCCTTGGCGAGCGCAGTCAAGCTGAATTGCGGATGTGGCGCTCCGCGGGCGCGGATCGCTACCTGCTTCGCTTTGAGACATCAGACAAGAATTTGTTTCACGCTATCCATCCCGACCGCTATGCGAATGGCCCTGACCGCCTGACATTACTGAAGCAACTGAAGGACCTGGGGTACGAGGCCGGCGGCGGCGTGATGGTTGGCATCCCGGGCCAATCCTTTGAGAGCCTGGCCAACGACATTTTTACTTTTCGCGCGCTCGATCTGGACATGATTGGCATTGGCCCCTATATCGCTCATGCGGCAACGCCGTTGGGCACGGGTGCATTACGTCCCGCAATTGATCCTTTCGAGCAGGTCCCCAACAGCGAAGAGATGGTGTACAAGATGATCGCCTTGACGCGCATCGTTTGCCCGACAGCGAACATCCCCAGCACTACGGCGCTTGCCACCATCAACAAGGTGGACGGAAGGAAGCTGGGACTGAAGGCCGGTGCGAATGTTGTGATGCCGAATCTGACTCCGGTGAAGTACCGGAGCATGTATGAGATTTATCCGGCGAAGGCATGCATCGAAGAGAGCGCCACAGATTGCAATCAATGCCTCCGTGGACAGATTCACTCGATTGGCCGCGTCGCCGGGCAGGGACCGGGCGGCAAAGGGGCAATGGAGACCGTCGCGCGCGTCATGGCTGATGCGCCTCCGCATTTGGTACAGCTGCAGCGATAAAGAGGGAAGTCATGAGCACGGACGAGGGTGTTGTAGAAATTGTGGTTTGTCTCGGCAGTTCCTGTTTCGCGCGAGGGAACTCAGACAATCTCGCCATCATAAACTCGCATGTGCAGAGCCACGAATTGAACGTGTCGGTTCGCGTGACGGGGAGGCTCTGCCGGGACGAGTGCATGCAAGGTCCAAATCTAAGCATAGGTGGAGAAATACATCACGGCGTTACAACGGCCAGGCTGCGAGAACTGCTGCAGCTGCTAGGCGGGCCATCTCGGAGCGGGCATGGAACAGCGTAATTTCATCAAAACCGGAAAGCACGAATGCCAGGATTGCAATAAATGTATCCGCGAATGCCCGCTAAAGGCGATTCGCGTACAAGATAATTGCGCCCAGGTAGTGCCTGAACTTTGCATCTTGTGTGGTAACTGCACGCTGGCCTGCCCCAGCACTGCGAAACAGGTATGCGACGATCTGCCCACTGTCATAGCTCTGCTGAATTGCAGACGCGCAGTTGTCGTCTCGCTTGCTCCTTCGTTTGTCACGCAATTCCCCGGCGTGCGACCAGGGCAGTTGATTCATGCTCTCAAGAAGCTGGGGTTCTTTGCCGTGTCAGAGACCGCACTGGGCGCGCAACAGGTCTCGGCCAGCATCGTGTCTCTGATGCAGAGCGAGCCTAAGCAGATATGGATATCTTCAGCTTGTCCCGCAGTGGTGGATTTCGTTCGCAAGTATCATCCGGAATGCCTGCCTCACGTTTGTGGTGTCTTATCCCCATTGCTCGCTCACTGCAAGATGTTGCGCGCCTATTATGGCGACGACATCGCAATCGTATCCATCGGACCTTGTATCGCCGAGAAGAAGGAAGCCGAGGAGCATCCAGAACTACTCGATGTGGCGCTTACGTTTGAAGACCTGGCTAGTTGGATGATGGAGAAGCACATTAATCTCAACGAAATTGTCGATTCGCCGGATGATCGCTTTGAGCCGCAGGAGGCGCAAGAAGGAGCGCTCTTCCCAATTGAAGGCGGGATGGCAGCTGGCCTTGCCGGTATCCGCGCGCTCGACGACTTAAAATTCATGTCGATCTCCGGAATGCCGAATGTTGAGCAGGCACTGAAGGACATTTCAAACTGGACGCCAGAGCAGAATATTCTTTTTGAGATGAACGCATGTGCTGGATCCTGCATCAACGGGCCGAAGGCGGCGCGCAATACGTCAGTGGCACGCCGCCGCTACGATATACTCCAATACGCAAAGCCGGCCACAGATCTTCCGCGCAGGCCTTCGATTGGCATCGCTCAAAACCATACCGCCTCTCCCGTTGAGCGCAACGGGTACAGCGACCTGCAACTGCGCGAAGCGCTCCGGACCGTCGGTAAGCACGCAGTTGAAGATGAAGTCAACTGCGGTGGCTGCGGGTATGATACCTGCCGCGATTTTGCCCGCGCCCTGATTGCGCGCAACGCCGAGCGTATGATGTGCGCCACATATACGCGCAAGCTGGCGCAGAAGAAGGCCAATGCGCTTCTCAAGAAGATGCCTTCCGCGGTCGTGATCGTCGATGAAGATCTGAAGATCATCGAGTGCAATTCAAATTTCGTCCGTCTGTTCGCTGCCGGAGACGAGCAGCCCAAAACTCTTGAAGGCAGCGTTCTGAGCTCTGTAATACCGTTTTCATATTTGTTTCGCCGCGTGCTCGAATCGGCCGAAGACATCGTTGGTCACGACATCCGCTACCAACGAAGCATTCTGAACACGAGCATCTTCACCATTGAGCCGCATTCCGTGATGTGCGGAATGTTTCAGGACATTACGGAGCCCATTTTCCAGAAGGAGCAGATCATCGGGCGAGCCCGTGAGGTTATCCAGAAGAATCTGAAGACCGTGCAGCAGATTGCCTATCTCCTCGGCGAGAATGCGGCCGATTCTGAGATCATTCTGAATTCGATTGTGCAATCGTTCAGTCCCGAAGAGGTCGACGACAATGATGCCGGGGGACCGCCGTGAACGGCGGCGAGAGTTTTATCGAAGTCGACTCCTACCAACGGGCCAAGCACGGCCAAATGATCTCCGGAGATGTGTTTCTTTCGGAGAAGGTGAAACAGGAGGGCCGGATTGTCTCGGTTCTTTCCGACGGTCTGGGGAGTGGTGTGAAGGCCAGTGTGCTCGCTACCATGACGGCCACCATGGCGCTGAAGTTCACGGCCAGTGCGATGGATATTCGCAGATCGGCCGAGATCATCATGGACACGTTGCCGATCTGCAGTGTTCGGAAAATCAGCTATTCGACGTTTACTGTTGTGGATATGGCAAGCACCGGCGAGACGCGCATTATCGAGCACGGCAATCCATCCTTCTTGCTGGTCCGTCCCAAGGGCGAGTTGAATATTGTGAAGACAGAGGTGCGGCCCAAGCGCTGGCAGGACCGCGTCATCAGCTTTTCTGCATTTGACGTTCAGCTCGAAGATCGCATCATCTTCTTCTCTGATGGCATTACTCAGGCGGGAATGGGCGAGTATTGCACTCCTCTAGGTTGGGGACTTGAGAATGTAGATAAATTCATTCGCGAGAAAATTGACAGGTATCCTCATATCTCGGCCCGCGAGTTGTCACGCCTGCTTGTTGCAAAGGCCGAAGAAGTCGACGGACTCAGTGCTAAGGATGATATTACCTGCGGCGTCGTTTACTTTCGGAGCCCCCGCAAACTGCTCGTGATGACCGGGGCGCCTTTCAACCGTGCCCACGACCATGACCTGGCCAAGATGGCTGAACGCACATCCGGGCGCAAAGTCATTTGCGGCGGAACGACCGCGAACATTGTCTCGCGCCTGTTGAATCGCCCAATTCAAATCGACATGCGGCAGCCTATCGATCCGAGGGTCCCGCCGTCTGCCAGGATGGAAGGCTTCGATCTGGTGACAGAAGGTACGCTCACCTTGGGTGAAGTGCTGCGCCTTCTTGAAGAGGAGTTCGTGCCCGAAGACATGAAGTCAAATGCGGCCGTACGACTCGCCACCATGCTGCTCGATAGCGACATTGTGAAATTCGCAGTCGGCACCAGAATCAACGAGGCGCATCAGGATCCCAACATCCCGGTTGAACTCGATCTACGGCGCAATATCGTGAGGAGAATCTCGCAGGTGCTGGAGAGCAAGCACATGAAACGGGTTATCATTCAGTACCTTTAAGAAGAGACAACGGCTCGATGGCAATGCGCACATCTGAAGTTGGGGCAAGTGAGCCATATCCAGATGTAGCAATTTTTGGGCTGTGGATTGGATAGTACGTTCCACCTATAGGATCCCGTATTGTTCGAAGGCGTCCTTTGCGGACTGCCCCTCCTCAAGAGCCTTGCGAACCACCTTTTCCTTGCGCGCCTTTTCGAAGGCGGCCGCCATGACTTCTTGCTCGGCCGCCTTGGGCACGACACATACCCCATCCAGGTCGCCAAAGACGATTTCTCCCGGCGAAATCCGTACCTGGCCCATCTGAATTGGAATCCTGAAATCGAGCACCTTTCCGCGTGGTCCCTGATCTTGCGCGTAGCTCCCCTGAGAAAATACAGGGAAACCAAGGCCAAGAACGCCACGAGTGTCTCGGGAGTAGCCATCCACAACAGCGCCAGAGGCGCCGCATTTCATCGCCCGGACGGTCATCAACTCACCCCAAAGCGCATAGCTTGGAGAGGCTCCGGCGCAGATATACACCTCGCCGGCCTTCAAGTCGTCGAGTGCTTCCAGCATCAGGCCAAAGGGGCGTGCAGAGAGGGGATTGTGCGAGCCGCCGATTGCCTCATCGAAACAGTCAGCCTCAAGCACGGTCATAGCCCTGCCGCAAACTACCATCGAGCGCTCCAGTGGCATGACATTCGGAGGCAGAAACTGATGCATGAAGCCCATCTTGTCCATCACATCGCCAATCACTGCGGAAAACAGGTCCCGCCTCGCAGATTGAAACAACTCGCTATCCGTTAACTGCATAAACCACTCTCCAGTTTGAAACTTCCTGTATTGTGTCTCTTTGCATCTACGCCCGCAACATTACAAATCGTGGCCGACAAATGTCAGGGCTCCACTTCGATGCGCCTCAGCTTTGGAATGAAGATGTGAATCCCAGCCAGGACGACGAGATAAGACAGGCTCGCCCAGATAAGGATGGGTTGGTAGCTACCTGTCCGCTTGAGGATCAGCCCGGTAATTGCGGCGGCAAATGTGCCTCCGATAGCAGCGCCCATGCCCGTCAGTCCGGTTATGGAGGCGACCGCTCGCTTCGGATAAATGTCAGCCAGCATGGCAAAGAGGTTCGAAGCCCAGCCCTGATGTCCTGCCATGGCAATGCCCAGGATAACGATGGCCACCCACGCGTTTTGAATATGAATGTCAAACGCTACTGGCACCACAAGAAGGGCGCAGAAAAGCACGGCACTTTTGCGCGCCGTGCTAATCGGCCATCCATGCTTAAGAAAAGTGGAAGAGAGCCAGCCGCCAAAGAGTCCGCCGACATTGGCGAGCGCGTACATTACCATGAGCGGCAGGCCGACATTGCGGAGCGTCAGCCCCCGGCTTTCGCTTAGGAATTTCGGCGCCCAATACAGGTAGAACCACCAAACCGGCTCGGTTATGGATCGGCCTAAAAGAAAAACCCACGTCGCCCGATGTTTCAGCAATTGTCTGATGGGAATCGCGGGTCCAAGTTCTGAGGCCGTTTCCGTTACCGGTGTAGGATGACGATAAAGAACAAGCCAGGTCGGAATCCAAATAAATCCGATCATCCCGATGAGGATAAATGCTACACGCCAGCCGAAGTGAAGAGCGATCCAGGGAACAATCAGCGGTGCCAGAATTGCGCCGACCGTGGAGCCACTGTTGAATAGTCCCATGGCGAATGCTCGCTCGCTCGCCGGAAACCATTCGGCGGTAGCTTTCACAGCCGAGGGGAAGTTCCCAGCTTCTCCAAGTCCAAGCAGAAGTCGCACGCCGCCGAAGCCCATCACGGAACGCACAAAGCCATGCGCGACCGCGGCAACGCTGCAGATGCTCACCGCTAACGCATAGCCGATACGCGTCCCGATGCGATCAATGACTGGACCGGAGACAAGCATGCCGAGTGCAAAAGTTGCCTGAAAACCGGCGATAATCATGCCGTACTGGCTTTCGGACCAGCCCAGTTCCTTTTGCAAAGGAATGACCAGGATTCCCAGCACCTGGCGGTCCATGTAGTTGATTGCGGTGGCGGAGAAAAGCAGTGCACAAACGACCCAGCGGAACGCGGAACTCGGAGGAGCCTCAGTCGATGATCTATCCATGTATGCCACTCCCGCTTTCGATCACTGGTTCACTGCCTTTGCCACCATGATGAGCCATCCAGGTAACAGAATTCACAGGAACCCTGCACACACAAAACGCCCTTGGCACCTGGACAATCAGTTCAAGTTGAATGATCTGGAACGCCGGAATCAACTGTATCAAACATTCTTGCCCACAGTCCTGGAGATAGGGGAAGGCCGCTCATTTGCTGGGCATTCGCAGCAACCCGATGAATCGCAGTGTTACAATCCATTCGCCACCCTTACCTGAACGCAGGCTGCCTTCAGGCGTGCGCCAAACATCAACTTCGTTGCCGGAGAGCCTCATGAAAACAGCGGTTACGTCCATCTTGCTGGCTTGCGCCCTACTGTGCGCCGCTCCAGCATCCAGCCAAGTCAAAATGACACGCGATCAAATGCTCTTCTATACGTCAGACTGGAAGGGCGATAGATTTCCGGATGGGAGACCAAGGGTGCCGGACGCGCTGCTTAAGCGGGCAGTGGACATGTCAATCGAGGACATTTGGGACTTTCTTCGCTCCAAGGGTTTCCAGAATCAATTTGAGTCGGGTTGGCAAGCCCTGCATCTTGAGAAGCCCTTTGCTGGTCGCGCGCTCACGGCGCAATACATGCCGTCGCGGCCAGACATGACCAAGGCCATTCTTGCCGAGGGAAAAGCGGAAGGACGCGTGGGCGGAAACAACATGTGGCCCATCAATGAATTGCAGATTGGCGACGTCTATGTTGCAGATGGCTTTGGAAAGATCATTGAAGGTACTTTGATTGGCTCCAACCTTGGTAACGGAATCGCTGCGCACACCCACACAGGTTTCGTCTTCGACGCGGGAATAAGAGATCAGGCGGAAAATCGCGCGATTCCCGATTTCAACGGATTCTATCGCGGCTACGATCCCTCCGCATGGGCGCAAATGGAATTGACCGCGATCAATGCGCCGATACGTATCGGACGGGCGGTCGTGCTGCCGGGGGACCTGGTTCTGGCTAATCCGGAAGGGGTTCTTTTTATTCCCGCAATCTTGGCCGAAGAGGCAGTCAGTACTGCGGAATTCACAGCCCTCAAGGATGACTACAACTTTGAATTGAACCGCCAAGGCAAGAACGGCGCTGAGTTTGAAGGTGGATGGACGGTCAAGAAATATGACGGCTTTGAAAAGTGGATCGCGGCTCATCCGGATCTGCTGAAAATGCCGCGTAGCGAGTTCGACGAATTGCTGGCAAAGGGAAAAGCGCACGCGGACCGCTAATGCTCGTCCGCCCATCCGGTAGCAACTTCATGCTCCCCGATGGGCAGACAAGGTCCGGTGGGATCCTATATCTAGGCGTTGTCGACGCGATGCTCAATGCAAAGACTGCCCAGCATCGGTGGCAGTTCCTTCATCGGCCCCATCCACTTCAATTCGCGTTCGATATCCGGGTGAAGCTGATACTTTTTCCCGACCGAGGCTATGGTTGCGCCGACCACATCGATCTTCGACAAGTCGTATTGGCCAAGCCCTGTCTCTGCGCAGTAACGAAGATAGCCGACCCAGTCAGGATTGATTCCCATCACTTCGAGACCTACGCGGTCGGCCGCGATGTAATCGGTGGAGGCGATCGCGAGGCGTGAAGGCACTGCCTTGCCGTCGGTGGGGCCTTCCCCTTCCATCCCTTCGTATCCATCAATCACGGCCGCTCCCCAGTGAGGTCGCAACTTCTGTGCGGTGAGCAGCATGTTGTAATGCGTCTGCCGGACGCCCACGTGATACTTGCGCTTGTCGTTCCACTGCGTCTCGCCGGGAGAGCTCCGCAAGGGGGCGCCGAGCACCATGTTCTTAATGGACATGGTTGCAACCACGGTGTTGTGCGTCTTCAGCATCGCGCTGCTGATCACGAATGCGTCAGGATCCAAAAGCCGCGCGGCCAGCCTTGCTGGGGTTATATGCAGGTCGAAGTCGACCAGAGGAATCGTCTCATATTTACCCTCGCGGTTCAGGTCCACCAGGCTCACATTCTGAGCCCGGCGCTCTTTGGCAAGTTCGTTATATTTGAAATTCTCGAAAACGTCCAGCGTATCGTCCGCAGAGGATTCTGCAATCACAATTGGCCCGTGGAAGCGCGGCTCCAGATAGTCCAGGATTCCTGCGAGAGCATCCACGTGGGTTGACGCCAATTGGTTGCTGCTGTTGACGCCATTGGGCTTGATGACCACTGTCTTTTTGTGCTTTAGCCTTGCCTGAATCTGATCGTCAATCTTGACGAGCGCATCGCAGACGTTCTTGCGCCGGCTGTCTCCGTGGACGAGCGCAACCCTGGCTTGAGCTGTTGTTGCCGAAGTAACCTGCTGCGCCTTCAAAAGGATTGACTGCGACAAAACGCCAGTTCCCGCAAGTTGGACAAATTCTCTGCGCGAAAGACTCATGGTTCACCTCTTCGTTGCGTTATCCCCTATCGTGGAGGAGGAGTCTATCCCATGGATGTGAGCTTCAACACAAGCTTGCAGCCTGCCGTGAAGGCAGCAATGGTCGCCAATCGACCCATTTCGTCATCCCATTTTTCATCACCCGACAACGATTTGCATCGATAGCCTTACTCGACTCTTTCCAGGACCAGCGCCGCCTGGAGCATGGCCTTCGCATAGGCGATGTCGTAGAGATCGCCAGCGTAACCTCCACCGCCAGGATAGCCCTTAATGGGGCCCCGTGCCCGGTCATAGTCAAGAGCGCGTGGATGTTCCGGATACAGTTCCCGAGAGTACTTCAGCCTCACCAACTCCCGCATCACCGAGAACATGTTTACATCCCCCTCGTCGATAAACCCTTCGTTATATTTCACATAGGGCTTCATTACATGCGGGTTGCGGTAGTGCATGTGGTTAATGCGGTCCCTGGAACCAAAGTAGCGGCAAACCTCGACCGGGTCCTCGCCCATTTCCTGTGTGACGCCGCAATCAAAGGTGATGCCGTTTGAGGGACTGTCCACGATCTCGATCAGGTGCTTCCATCCCGCTAGTGTAGCCATGATCTGTTGCGAGCCGCGGCTTGTCGGGAATGGCGGATCATTGGGATGCAGCGCCAGTCGAACATTTGCCTTTTCAGCAACCGGAATGACTGCCTTCAGAAAGTAAGTTAAGTTGGCCCACATCTCCTCGAGCGTATGAGCACCTTCCTCGGGTAACGGCGGAAGTTCCTTCATGCGGTCGTAGTCTACGCCCGTCAGGCCGGCGCTACCCCTGCCGGTTTCTTCGTAGTACCCCTCCATGGCTCGATGCGCATAAAAGTTATACTCGACCACGGGGATACCCACCTGGCCTGCGGCCTGAATCGATTGCCTGACCTTCTCAATCTCTTCGTCACGTCCCGGCTTGCCGCAGATGGTGTTGGGAAAACCACCAATCATCAGGTTGCCCAGCGTGACACCGCCTGCCTTGAGTTTGTCGACCGCCGGCCGAAGCCGGCTTGCGGTCCACGGCAGCTCGGGTCCGCCACCTAGTACGTGATAGACGCCGATTTGCACCACGCTGCGAATGGCTTCTTCGCTAACTCCTTCGCTGAGGCTTATGGCGCATGCAATCTTCGGCGTGCCTGGGCTCTCCTGCGGCATGCCATCGCCAAGCCACCAGGGTTTCTTGCCCGACTGCGCACTCGACACAGCCGGTAGCAGTGCCGGCACCAAAGCTGTCGTTGCCATGCCCTTGAGGAGATTCCTTCGCGAGAAACCGGATGCCATGCTCAGACGCTCCTAGAATTAAAATATATTGCGGCCTAGAATTGTTCCATAAAGAGGTCGGTTCGTCCACCACAACCTGCTGGCGTGGACTGCGAAACAAGCTCAACTGGAACCAACAGCAATCCCAGATGCCCGACGTCGCGCGGCGCTGCTCGGGGCTGCAATGAATAATGGTCGGGCGATGGAATTCCTAGCCCTTGACAATATATGGGGCTGACGGAGATAGTTGCCCCGTTCAATCTTCCGGCCATGCATCGTGTCGATCTCCGGTGCGCGTGGAGATTGTGTTGATACAAAAAAGCTTAACCGTGAAGGGGACCCTGGACATGTTCAACAACAAGCCCAACATGAACCGTCGCAGCGTACTCAAATCGTCTTTGGCCATGCTGGCTGGCGGGGCCCTTGCCCGCACCGCAGAGGCGTCTGAGCCCGCAATCAAGAACGTGAATCTCGCATCCAGCCCGTCAACCTTGAAGATTACCGACATGCGTTATGCGGTGATCGTGAAGCCGGGGCCCAGCCCGTGCGTGCTGATTCGTATCGACACAAACCAGGGCGTATACGGGCTGGGTGAAGTGCGCGATATCGCTGGTCCGCAGTACGCTATGGTGCTCAAGAGTCGCATCGTCGGCGAGAACCCGCTTAACATCGACTATCTCTTTCAGAAGATTGCACAGTTTGGCGGCAATGCCCGTCAGGCTGGTGGAGTTTGCGCCGTGGAGATGGCACTTTGGGATATCGCGGGCAAAGTCTATAACATTCCGGTCTACCAGATGCTCGGCGGAAAATGGCGCGACACCATCCGCATTTATGCCGATACAGAAGAGTCAATGGACCCCAAGATTTATGGGCAGCGGGCCAAAGAGCGCAAGGAGATGGGTCTCACTTGGATGAAGATGGACCTGGGCATCAACGTACTCGATGGAATTCCCGGTACTGTGATGCAGCCTGCGGGGATGAGTAAGTGGGAGCTGCGCAGTCAACCCCATCCCTTTACCGCGACAGAGATTACAGACAAGGGCATCGACAGAATGTGCGAGTACGTTGCCGCTGTGCGCGATGCGATCGGTTATGAGATGCCCCTGTCCGCAGATCACTTCGGCCACATCGGTGTAAAATCTGTCATTCGGCTGAGCAAGGCGTTCGAGAAATTCAACCTCGAATGGATGGAAGACGTAATCCCCTGGTATCTAACTGATCTCTTGAAGGAGATCACTGAAGCTAGCCCGACGCCGATCCTTACTGGTGAGGATATCTATCAGTTTACTGACTTCGAAACTCTTTGCAAAGACCACGTTGTCGACAAGATTCATCCTGATCTCGCGACCTCCGGCGGCATTCTGCAAACCCACAGAATTGGCGACATGGCTTTCCGTTACGGCGTGCCAATGGCAATGCACTTTGCGGGAACGCCGATATGTTGCATGGCCAACGTGCATTGCGCCGCAGCCACGCGCAACTTCCTCGCACTTGAAAACCATGCGCTCGACGTGCCGTTCTGGCAGGACCTGGTCACAGGCATTGAGAAGCCCATTGTCAACAAAGGATTTATCAAAGTTCCTGATACCCCCGGCTTGGGAATTACTCTGAACGACGATGAGTTGAAGCGGCATTTGAAGCCGGGAACAGGCTACTTCGAGCCAACCCCGATGTGGGATGAAGCGCAATCATGGGATGATGCGCTTTTCAGTTAAGAGCCTGGGTGGAACAGCAGACCGAATTGTATGAAGGGCGAGAAATGTCTTTAAGACGTCGAGACCTCTTTAAGACCATTGCTGGTGCGGGAGTGATGGCCCTTGCTCCACGTGTTGTCCATTCGGAAGAGCAGTTCGCGCGCGCAACGCGCGCGACCCCGTCCCCGCGGATTAAGGATATCAGCGTTATCGAATGTCAGCCCCAGGGTGTTCGCTTGACAGTGGTCAAGATTACGACAGATCAAGACGGGCTTTATGGTTACGGGTGCGCTACGTTCACGCAACGAGCTGACCTGGTGAAACCGGCGGTTGAGAAATACCTCAAGCCATTTCTGCTTAATAAGACCACCGACCGGATCGAAGATATCTGGCAATCCTGCTACGACAGTTCTTATTGGAAGAATGGCCCGGTGTTGAACAATGCCGTCAGCGGTATTGACCAGGCGCTCTGGGATATTAAGGGTCGTCAGGCTGGTATGCCCGTCTATCAACTTGCCGGCGGAAAGTGCCGCGAAGCTGTCGACGCTTACGGGCACGCCAGCGGCGCCGAGTTTCAGGATGTCATTGAGAGCGCAAAGCAATACATCGCGCAGGGCTTTCGCAACGTGCGCGTGCAGGTAGGCCTTCCCGGGATGGCGGGTTATGGTTCAACGCACAAGGGCGAAAACAATCTGAAGGCGCTCCATGACAAACCACTGTTTGAGCCCGCTTATGATATGCGCCGCTCGCTGAAACTGCTTGAGATCTGTCGCACTGAACTGGGTGATGAAATCGAACTGCTCCACGACATGCACGAACGCCTGACTCCAAACCAGGCCGTACAGTTTTGCAAAGAGGCCGAGCAGTACAGGATGTTCTTCCTTGAGGATCCGCTGTCTCCCGAAGATCTGGATTACTTCCGCCAGATCCGTCAGAACTGTGCTACGCCCATCGCTATGGGTGAACTTTTCAACAGTCCACATGAGTGGCAACCGCTGATCGAGCAGCGATTGATCGACTATATCCGGGTACATGTATCGCAAACTGGTGGATTTAGTCCGGCGCGCAAGATCGCGATCCTTGCCGAGCAATATGGTGTCAAGACAGCATGGCATGGCCCAGGCGATGTTTCGCCGGTTGGACACATGGCCAACATTACATTGGACTTGGTCAGCTATAACTTCGGTATTCAGGAATATGCGGAATTCAATGACCGTACTAAGGCGATCTTCCAAGGCTGCCCGGAGATGAAGGACGGATACCTGTGGGTAAATGAAAGGCCCGGCTGGGGCATTGAGATCGACGAGAAAGTAGCGGCCAAGTCGCCTTTCACCGCTAGTCCCCTCAACGGTGGATGGGGTGAAGTACGAAAGCGGGACGGCACGGTGATCAAGCAGTAGCAGTCGGCCCCCTGGGGGCATGTCGATTCCTTGCCGGAACAGAAGAATGGAATTCCAAGTTGAGGAGACGCGCGATGGGTAACCTTGAATCGGAGCAGAGGGCCATGATTCCAGCAGGTCTGCAGTTTAGTCCTGACCGGAGAGAGTTCGTTAAACTGGCGGTTGGCGGTGCCTTAAGCTCCGCAGCACTTATGTCGGTGAGTGCGCCCGCCTACGCCTCAGTGCGCAAGAATTCCTCAGGTATCAAATTGTGTGCGCAAACGTCGCCTAGGCCGACAGATGAAGAACTCCTTTTCCTCAAGCAGATAGGTGCGGAGTATGTCAGTGTAGGTTCGACCCCCGACCTTAGAACGGCCGAAGGCTTCATGCAGATCAAGAAGCACTATGCCAATGCCGGGATCACAGTTTGGAATATCGGCAACCCGAGCGTTCACAACATGCCTGAAGTTACTTTGAATCTCCCTGGCCGCGACAAGAAGATTGAAGAATACAAGCAATATATCCGTAACCTGGGACAGGCAGGAATCTACTACACAACCTACGCGCACATGGGCAACGGTATCTGGAGCAGCGGAAGGGCCGAAATTCGGGGAGCATCCGCACGTGAATTTGATATGTCGAGCCCGAACAAAGTGGGAGTCTGGCTCGATCAGAAGTTCTATGAGCCCCTTTCCCACGGCAGGAAGTTTTCGCAGGAAGAGATTTGGGATAACTACACATATTTCATCAAGCAAGTCGCTCCGGTGGCGGAAGAGAACAATGTGCGAATTGGAATTCACCCAGACGATCCGCCGGTGCCTGAACTTGCAGGCGTTCCACGGTGCATCTTTGCCAATTTCGAAGGCTATAAGCGGGCTATGGAGATTGCCAACAGTCCCAACGTCGGAATCTGCCTCTGCTGCGGTTGCTGGAATGAAGGCGGCCCAAAGCTGATGCACAAGGACCCAGCGGAGATGATCCGGTATTTCGGCGCGGAAAAGATATGGAAGATTCACTTCCGTAATGTAAGTGCCCCTCTCCCTCACTTCATCGAAACCTTCATGGAAAATGGGTATTACGATATGTCAAAGATCATGGAGGCGCTCGTGGAAGTGAAGTTTGACGGCATTGTGATTCTTGATCACACGCCTGAGCTCGTCGGAGGACACTATCCGGAGCAAGCATACGGGTTCGCTTACATGAAAGCACTGAAGAATCAGGCGGAGGCAAAGGCAAAAGCAAAAGCCTGATGCGTTAGCTGCCGTTGAATTCGTGCACAGCATCGATCATTGCGACGATGTTAGCTAACGGAGTTCCAGCCTGTACGTTGTGAATTGTATTGAAGACGAAGCCTCCGCCCGGCGCGAAAACCTCGCAGCGGCGAAGGACTTGTTCCCTCACTTCTTCAGGGGATCCGAACGGCAGGGTGTGTTGAGTGTCCACGCCTCCGCCCCAGAACACAAGTGAATCGCCAAAGTTCGCTTTCAATTCCTCGGGAGCCATTCCGGCCGCAGAGCACTGCACGGGGTTGAGAATGTCAATCCCCGCTTCGATGAATGAAGGAAGAAACTTGGAGACGGCGCCGCAGGAATGCTTCATGACTTTCCAATGAGTGTTCGAATGAATCCAATCGCACACGCGCTTGTAATAGGGAAAGTACAGACTGTCAAATGTCTTTACGGAACAGAACGCAGATGTTTGCGTCCCGAAGTCTGTTCCACATAGATAGGCCACATCAACCTTGTCGCCCACCACCGGGAAGATGCGCTCCAGATTCTTGATTGCCATCTCGCATTGCCATTCAAAAACCTTATGCACGTAGTCCCTGCGGCTGGTTGTAGACACATACCACTCGGTAACATCACGGATTCCTTTGGGATGCTTCAGGGCCGGCCCTGGAACATCGCCAACATTGCCGAACGTAGTTCCGCCGAAACTTGCAACGACGCCCAGACCTGTCGCTTCTGCTACCTCGGCTGAGTGCGCGAAATGGTTGGTGTCTTCCTCACTAACCCCGACAAACTCCTCCATATTGTCTTCAGGATCCAGGTTGTCTTCATCGAGCGGGTCTTGGCGGACAATGCAATCGAAAAAATAGCCACCCTCCGGCATGCGACCGCTCGGGGGGGCTGATGTGTCGCCCTGCGGGTAGATCAGAGTGTCCCCTTTGGCGTCCACGGTCACGTTGAACCCCTCTGGAACCAGCACTTCCTGGCCATTGAACTCCCAACTCTTCCACTTGTCAATTGCGAAACCGAATTTCGTCTTCCGTCCCAAGACTCCGATTACGTCGATCCCCATCGCTTGGATTAAATCGCCTTCGATCATTCCAAGCATCTGGAAGGGCTCGTGAATGCGCACCGGTCGCTTCTCCAGTCCGTAGAAATCTCGCAGTGCGTCAACGCAACTGGCGTGAATCCCAGTGCACATGGTGCTCCCGAAATCAATTGGAACGCGATCCGGTTGGCGGTGATTCAATGCGGCGGCAAGTCGTTTCCGGCTCTTTGCTTTCTCTGCTTCAATGTTCATCTTTCCTGCTTTGAGATGCAATTTTGATCGTCGAGTGAAAGTAAGTCTCTCATTATCGTCGAATGAACCATTGATCGTCTCGTGTCATCACGGCAATCCTACTTGTCATCTCTAGCACATATATTGCCGGCCGCAAAGCACTTCATCTCAGCGCTGGCGGTTGCGCGTTGGCACCCGACGGTGGTTTCATGTCAGTCCAGAGCGAATACTTCGTTCCTGCATGGGTGTAACAGTTGGTACGGTCTTCAAGACCCTCCAGATGGTTGAGTACTAACGGTCCAGTGAAGTGCCCGAGGGCATTTATGAGCCAATTCGGAGACCGTTGAATACCTCCCGGTTACAAGGAGAAAGATGTGGATGGCAAGACTGATTCTGGTGCCCTGACTGAAGAGGATACCTCGCCGAGAGCGCGCATTGGACATGTGCGCTGGACGATTTGCGCACTGCTGTTCGTGGCCACGTCGATCAACTACATGGACCGCCAGGTTATCGCGATCCTCAAGCCTACCTTGGAGCACAGCATCGGCATGACCGAAGTGGGCTACGGATACATCGTGGACGCTTTCCAGATTGCCTATGCACTCGGTTTGCTGGTAGCAGGCCGGTTTGTTGACAAGGTAGGCACGCGCATTGGCTATATGGTCATCATGGCCCTTTGGAGCCTGTCAGCGATGGGGCACGCGCTCGCCAACAGTGTGCTGGAATTCGGCATTGCGCGCTTCTCCCTGGGGATTGGCGAGTCCGGCAACTTCCCAGCGGCCATCAAGACGGTGGCCGAGTGGTTTCCGCAAAGCGAGCGCTCGTTCGCCACAGGCCTTTTCAACTCCGGATCAAATGTGGGAGCCATTCTGGCCCCGCTGGTAGTGCCTTGGGTGACTCTGCACTATGGCTGGCACGCGGCATTTCTTGTCACAGGCTGCTTCAGTGCGATGTGGATCTTGTGGTGGTTCTTTAACTACCGCAAACCCACAGAGCACGCCAAACTCAAGGGTGCTGAACTGCGGTATATCGATCAGGACCCCTCGGAAAGGCCGGGTCCACCGATGCCATGGGTAAAATTGCTTGGTTATCGCCAGACCTGGGCGTTTGCGGCCGGCAAGTTTCTCACAGACCCGATATGGTGGCTCTATCTATTCTGGCTTCCGTCCTATTTCACCTCCAAGTTCCATCTTGATCTATCGCATCTTGGCCTGCCGCTCATAATCGTTTACAACGCATCGGCGGTGGGCAGCATCGGCGGAGGCTGGCTGCCCGCGCCCTTCCGCCGCATGGGCCTGTCGCCGGTAAACGCACGGCTAGCGGCCATGCTGCTTTGTGCCTGCCTGGTGGTCCCCATCTTTTTGGTTAACTACCTCCAGTCGGAATGGGCTGCGATCGCGCTGTTCAGCTTCGCGGCGGGAGCACATTGCGGGTGGTCGGCGAATATCCTCACCACGCCTTCAGACATGTTCCCGCGCAGCGCAATAGGATCAGTAACGGGAATTGGAGGAATGGCTGGCTCGGTTGGCGGCATGTTGTTGGCAACCTTCGCGGGCTACATTCTTCAATTGACGCATAGCTATGCATCGCTCTTTGCCATCGCATCAAGCGCCTATTTGCTGGCTCTGCTCATAATGGTCCTGCTTGCTCCAGGGCTAAAAGAGGTGGAGTCAATCGCATGAACGTCTGTCCACATCCAGGAGAACTTCGGGTCCAAGTTACGCCGGGGAGACAATTCACTGCATCAATCCAAAGGATGCAATGCCAATATGCAAGGGGAAAGAGTCTATGATCTCCATGAATCGCAGGCAACTGATTGCGAGCGCGGTGGCGCTTCTGGGCGAGGCTCATCTGCCGTTTGCGTTCGCCTCTCAACAAACTGCCGCGGCAGCCAGCGCTAATTCTGGGGGGCTGGATGGACCGCCGAAGAGTCTGCTCAGTTCGACGTTTACGCCTGAGTTGCTGGCGAAGTCGTTAGCCTCGCCTTCTGCATGGCATCCTTACCCCAAGGTGGATGAGCGCGAAGCATGGCAAAGCGTTCCGCGCGACGTGGGCGACGCAGTCGTCAAACGTGCCGAAACGATATTGGGGACTGAATGGGTTTCGCTACCAGCCGAGGTATTCCTGGAATTCAAGCGCACCGGTAACCGCTCGCACTACGAGCACTTGTACTTTGGCCGCCGCGAGCGTTTGGGCGACCTGGTCCTGGGCGAGTGCGTCGAGGGAAAGGGCCGCTTTCTCGACGAGATCATTACTGGCTTGTGGCTCATTTGCGAAGAAACCTTCTGGGGAATTCCGGCCTGCGTCTACTTGCAGAGGGCAGGCATCGGATCCGGTCTACCGGACGTCACCGAGCCAGTCGTCGATCTGTTTGCCGCCGAGACGTCGTCGGTTCTTGCCTGGGTTCACTACCTTCTCGGCGCCCGCCTCGATAACATATCTCCGCTGATTACGCAGCGAATACAGATGGAGGCAAAGCGGCGCATTCTCGATCCCGCAATGGAGCGTGACGATTTCTGGTGGATGTGGGGAGGCGTTGAGGGCAAAGGCCACCTGAATAATTGGAATCCGTGGATCAACTCCAACTGGATGACGACAAATCTGCTCCTCGAATCGGACCCGGCAAAACGTCTGGCTGCCATTTCCAGGATCTGCAGGAGTCTCGACCGTTATCTCGCGGATTACTCGGCCGATGGGGGCTGCGAGGAAGGGCCTGCCTATTGGGGAGTCTCCGCCGCCTCTTACTTTGACTGCTGTGCAATCCTGGAATCGGCCACCGCCGGAGCGGCAAGTGTACTCGCGAATCCGTTCATAAAGAAAATGGAACACTTTATTGCCGATGTTCACATCGCGGATGATTACTACGTGAACTACGGTGACGCACACGCAAAGGATGCGCCATCCCCTGAGCTTGCCTACCGAATCGGATCCAGCGTCGGTGATAAGGTGCTTGAGGCATTCGGCGCCTATTGTTTGCCATCTGCTGCGACTTTGAGTTCGGGTGGGCTGGGCCGCCTTTCGCGGGCGATCCCGGACCTTCTGGCCACGGATAAGGTTCAAAAAGCGGAGAAAGCGGACGCGCTCGGATTTGATGCTTGGTATCCATCCCTTGGTCTCATGATGGCAAGGGCTAAGGCGGGCTCAAGCGAAGGCTTCTATCTGGCCGTGCAGGCAGCGGCAAATCTTCGCAGCCATGGTCACAACGACTCAGGCAGTTTCATCGTCTTTCACAATGGCGAGCCAGTATTCATCGATGTGGGCGTGGAAGCCTACACTGCAAAAACATTCAGCGCTGATCGCTACAGCATCTGGACGATGCAATCGGCGTACCATAACCTGCCAACAGTGGGCGGAGTCATGCAGGCCGGTCTGCAACCCATGTATCGTGCCAGTGAAGTTCATTACTTCAACGACGACTCTTACGCCGGCCTGGCGATGAATCTGGCGACTGCTTTCCCGGCCGAGGCTGGAATCTCTCGATGGGTTCGCAATATCGCGCTCGACCGGAAGGTTGGCCGCATTCTGCTCAGCGAGGACTTCCAGTTACAACGCAAGTTACCGGTCGTACTCTCCTTCATGACTCCGCGGTTCCCGTCACATGGCGGGAATGGCACCATCGTGCTTGACGCGAAGGATAAGAAGATAAGGGACGTAACATTCAAGTACGACACATCGCTTGCTGTGTCGACATTCGAGAAGATTGAACTGAAAGATGAAGGCTTGCGGCACACATGGGGAGAGACGATCTATCGTCTGCTGCTAACTTCAACGACACCGGTCGACAAAGGGAAGTGGAAAATCGAGATTGTTTGATTCGCAGTGATCTACAAGGCTCAGAGGCAAGATGTCGACCGGCGCCAGGGCAGGGAAGTCCTGGCGCGGGGTTTAAAGAGCCATGACGCCCGCTACTCGATTACCTTGAATTGCGCAAGCCGCTCCTCGTTGATTGTTATTCCAAGCCCCGGAACGCTGTCATCGAGATCGATAAATCCGTCCGTTGGTTTCGGCTCGCCATCGAAAATATACCAGAACAATTCATTGCCCACTTCCACATCCACAGGCGGAAAGAACTCCGCCATTGGCGAATTCAAACTCGCCATCACAACATGGAAGTTATGCATCTGACCTGCATGAGGGATCACCGGAACAGAAAATGCCTCGGCCAGAGCCGAGATCTTGCGCGCCTGGCTGATTCCCCCAACGCGGTTGGTGTCGAACTGGATGTAATCCAGTGCATGAGCCTCAAGCAATTCACGGAACCCATAAATCGTGGACTCGTGCTCGCCCCCGGCGATCGGAACGGAGTGATACGACTTCAATTCCGCGTACCCGCGCAGGTCATCGGGAATCACCGGTTCTTCCAGCCAGCGCAGGTTGAACGGCTCCAGCATAGGCAGCATGCGCTTGGCATAGTCCAGCGTCCAGCCCATGTAGGCATCCGCCATCACGTCGATTCCGTCTCCCACCGTCTCCCGCACCGTACGCACCAGGTCGATGTTCTTTTGCATCCCTGTTGCTCCGTCCACTGGACCCCATCCGAAGCGCAACTTCATGGCTTTGTAGCCTTCCGCCTTGTACCGGCTCGCTTCGGCCGCCAGCGTATCAAGCGGAGTCGAGTAGAGCCGGCTCGCATACACCGGAATGCGCTGTTTGGTTCTTCCGCCCAGCAATCGATAGACCGGTTGCTTCGCAGCCTTCCCAAGCAGATCCCACAGCGCGATGTCCACCGCGCTGATGGCTGCCATGCCAATCCCCTTGCGCCCGAAGGCCATCGTCTTGCGATACATGTGCTGCCACAGAAATTCGATGTCCCAGGGGTCGGCGCCGATCAGCAACGGCGTCAGATATTCATCGATCACCTGCTTGGTAACCAAGGGAGCCAAAGCAGCGTTGCCAATACCCACCTGCCCATCGTCCGACTCCACCTCTACAATGAGCCAGCCATGAAATGTGAACGTCTTCATCGAGGACTGAGGCAGCGCCAGCAGATCCATGGGGTTTGTGCAAAAATGCGGTGGAAGCGGCGCCGTTTCTCCAGACCACTGTGCCACTCGGGTGCGAATCTTGCTTATCTTCATAGCTGGACAAGAATTCCTTCGTTGTTGATTAAATGGTTGAGCGCCCGCAGAATGCCGGAACTGAGCATGATAGCGTAATTGGCCACCAACTGAACTTTTGCTGCCAGGCTCCAGATTCAGTCTTCGGGCCATAGATACGGCAATTTGAAATCGAGAGGGCAGTAAGCTAATGTCAAGTCGTTAGGCATTTGCGCAGAACAGGCGCGCCGTGCGACTTAGCAATGTGGCATTTCTTCGGAATTGGGGTGGAATATGTTGCTTGGGCATTCAATCATCAATGGCGAAGCCCGCGAGGGAACAGGCGCGGCATTTGCAGGTCTCGAACCTGCAACCGGGGCCAGTCTCGAACCGATGTATCATGGTGCTTCTGCGGAGGATGTCGATCTCGCGGCCAATTTGGCCGAAGATGCATTTCCGATCTACAGCAAGCTTTCCGGACGACAAAAAGGCAGCTTCCTTCGCCATATAGCCGCGGGAATTGAATCCATTGCGGCTGAACTGGTTGACCGCGCTCATCGCGAAACCGCACTGCCGAAGCCGCGCCTGCAAGGAGAGGTCGGGCGAACCGCAAATCAGCTGCGGCTTTTTGCGCAAGCGGTCGAAGAAGGCTCCTGGGCTATGGCCCGTATCGACCCCGCCGAGCCCAATCGCACGCCCATGCCCAGGGCAGATATCCGCTCTATGTTGCGTCCATTAGGACCTGTGGCAGTTTTTGGCGCCAGCAATTTCCCTCTTGCCTTTTCCGTCGCCGGCGGTGACACCGCATCCGCATTTGCGGCAGGCAATCCGGTCATCGTCAAGGCTCATTCGGCCCACCCGGGCACAAGTGAAATGGTGGGCCAAGTCATCTGCCGCAGCGTAAGAGAGTGCGGCCTTCACGCTGGTACGTTCGCGTTGATCTTCGGTTCAGGCGTCCAGGTGGGGGCGGCGCTTGTGCAGCATCCCGCGGTAAAGGCTGTCGGATTCACAGGGTCATTGTCTGCAGGCAAGTCGCTCATGGAACTGGCTGCTGCTCGACCGGAACCCATTCCATGTTTCATGGAGATGAGCAGTGTAAATCCGCTTTTCGTGCTTCCCGAGGCTTTGCGCACACGTCCCTCCCAAATCTCGAATGGCCTTTTTGGATCATTCACGATGGGAGTCGGGCAATTCTGCACCAAGCCGGGGCTGGTCTTTTTGCCGCAGGATGAACAATCGGACGCATTGGTTGCCGAGCTCGTGGCTCAAGTTGAGAAAGCTGGAGCGTCTTCCATGCTTACTGCTGGAATTTGCAAAAGCTATCGTTCTGAAGTGGCCCAGCGGAAAGAGCACGTCTCGGCGGACCTGCTTGCACAGCCTAGTTCTGCTGAAGCTACAAATACCACCCAGGTCTTCCCGGCACTGTTTCAAATCAGCGGAAGCGACCTGCTCAGCAACCCCGAACTCGAAAAGGAAATATTCGGTCCCAGCACACTCATTGTCCGCTACGCCAACCGGCAGGAGTTGATCGCGCTGGCGCATGCACTGGAAGGGCAACTGACCGCGACCTTGCATGGAACCGAGGCCGACATCGCGGACTACGCCGACCTCATCGCCATTTTGGAGCGCAAGGCAGGAAGGCTCGTCGTCAATGGCTTTCCGACCGGAGTTGAAGTGTGTCACGCCATGGTGCACGGCGGACCGTATCCCGCCACCAGCGATAGCCGCCACACTTCTGTCGGCACGCAGGCAATCTTCCGTTTTGCGCGCCCGGTTTGTTATCAGGACTTCCCCCAGGCCGCATTGCCAGAGGAGTTGAAGGACGGAAATCCGCTTGGAATCCTGCGCCTGGTCAATGGCGCATATACCCGCAATTCGCTTTAGGATCGTTTGCGCCCAACGATCGTTGTTAAAAGGGACCGGGTCATCTTTTTGAATGGCCTACTGGCTGCGCCGGCTTCAAACAAAAGATGATTCCGGCGGCCAGCATCAGTGCCATGGACATGGCGAAATACCCCGCGCGCGAATTGCCGGTAAGAGCCTGCAGAAAGCCAACTAGCCAGGTGCCGGTAAATCCACCCAGCGCACCAAAGCTGTTTACCAGAGCCATCACTTCTCCGGCAACGTTCCTGGGCAGCATCTCAGGCACAATCGAGAAAAATGGGCCGTAAGGCGCATACATGGCGCCGCCAGCAACAATCAGAAACGCATAGGCAACCCAGAAACTATGGGAGGCCGTCAAAAAAGAGACCAGCAGCGCAACTCCTGAGAGCAGTAGAAACGGCCAGATAAAGCGTTGCCGATTCAGCGTGCGGTCTGAAAAATGTGCGACCCCCAGCATTAGCACCACCGCCAGGAGGAAAGGCGCGGCATTCAACAGCCCAACGGTCTCGATGCCCTGCGCCGATCCGGCGCGAATCATCGTGGGGAGCCACAGCACGAGTCCGTAAACTCCAATGCTCCAGCAGAAGTACTGCGCGCACAGCAGCAGTACGCCAGGCACCCGCAAAGTGGCCGCTAGATTCGCCATGCGGGGCAGCGTCTCCTGTTCAAGTTCCAGATCGCGCGTCAGTCGGTCGCTGCAATCCTTGCTCAGCCATGGCGCGTCCTGAGGGCGATCGCGCACTACGGCTACCCACACAAATGCCCATACGATCGAAGGAATTCCCTCAAGCACAAACGCCATCTGCCAGCCGAAGGCCTTGATCAGATACCCGGTCACCGCGGACATCCACATGACAGTAACGGGATTCCCGAGTATCAGAATTGCGTTCGCACGCGATCTTTCTGCCCGCGT
>Ga0114951_10001154_pt1 | contig 33939 bp, 29 predicted proteins | sample AM7aDNAmetaG_FD_88677 | JGI IMG/M metagenome (GOLD analysis project Ga0114951, IMG submission 88677) | Freshwater microbial communities from Finland to study Microbial Dark Matter (Phase II) - AM7a DNA metaG | ecosystem: Environmental > Aquatic > Freshwater > Lake | place: Finland: Lake Alinen... | reverse complement strand
GTTTATTTCGAACGGACCGGGAGACCCAAAGCAATGTGAAATTACGATTTCCAATATCCGAAAGGCGATTGCAGGAGATAAGCCGATTTTCGGGATCTGCCTTGGCAATCAGCTGATGGGCCTCGCTGCTGGCGGTGACACTTACAAATTAAAGTATGGACATCGCAGTCACAACCAGCCTGTACTTAAACTTGGAACCAATAAGGCATATATTACTTCACAGAATCATGGTTTTGCACTGGACGACACTACCCTCCCCGATGGCTGGGATCCGTTGTTCAGAAACCTCAACGATCAAACCAATGAAGGAATCCAGCACCGGACAAAACCCTTCTTCTCTTCGCAGTTCCATCCAGAGGCCAGCAGCGGTCCAACCGACACGGAATTTTTGTTTGATGAGTTTATCGGTAACATACAAAACACAAAGAATTGAACCATGGACTCAAAAGCATCCAGATACAGTAAAGTCCTGGTTTTAGGATCAGGAGCGTTGAAAATTGGTGAAGCCGGTGAATTCGATTACTCAGGTTCTCAAGCCCTGAAGGCATTGCGTGAGGAAGGCATTTACACTATTCTGGTTAATCCGAATATTGCAACGGTACAAACATCCGAGGGCATAGCCGATCAGATCTATTTTTTGCCAGTCACCCCCTATTTTGTTGAAAAAGTCATCAGTAAGGAAAGACCCGATGGGATATTGCTCGCCTTTGGCGGACAAACAGCGCTCAATTGCGGCGTTGCCTTGTTCAAATCAGGTGTTCTTGATAAATATGGCGTGGAGGTTCTTGGAACCCAGGTAAAAGCGATCATGGATACCGAGGATCGCGAACTGTTTGTTCAGCGGCTCGATGAGATAGACGTGAAAACCATTCAGAGCCAGGCAGTAAGCACATTAGAAGATGCATACAAGGCTGCTGACAGACTGGGATATCCGGTCATTATTCGGTCGGCTTATGCACTGGGCGGATTGGGCAGCGGATTTTGCGACAATCGCGAAGAATTGGAAAAACTGGCCTACAAGTCGCTGACCATGGCACCCCAGATTCTCGTTGAGAAATCGCTAAAGGGCTGGAAAGAGGTTGAATATGAAGTGGTCCGCGACCGTTACGATAATTGCATCACGGTTTGTAACATGGAAAACTTCGATCCGCTGGGTATACATACCGGTGAAAGTATCGTTGTGGCTCCGTCGCAAACTCTTTCGAACGCAGAATATCACAAGCTCAGGGCTTTATCAATAAAAATCATCAGGCATATCAAGATTGTCGGTGAATGTAATGTGCAATATGCGCTTGATCCAAACTCTGAAGATTACCGTGTTATTGAAGTGAATGCCAGATTAAGCCGATCGTCGGCCCTGGCTTCCAAAGCCACAGGTTATCCATTGGCTTTTGTTGCAGCAAAGCTGGGATTGGGGTTTGGCTTACACGAACTTAAAAACAGCGTAACCCTTACTACTACAGCCTGTTTTGAACCTGCTCTCGATTATATCGTCGTTAAGATTCCACGCTGGGATCTGGATAAATTCGAAGGGGTGTCGCATGAGATCGGCTCCAGCATGAAGAGTGTGGGTGAAGTGATGGCCATCGGCCGGACATTTGAGGAAGCCATTCAAAAGGGACTTCGGATGATTGGTCAGGGCATGCATGGGTTTGTCGGAAACCGCGGTATGGAGTTTGCCAGCCTCGATCAGGAGCTGCGCACGCCGACTGACGTAAGAATATTTGTCATTGCCCAGGCTCTTGAAAAAGGAATGTCAGTGGAGCATATTCATGAGATCACCGGAATCGATCTGTGGTTCCTGGTGAAATTACGGAATATCGTACGCCTGAAAAACATGCTCGAAGAGAACAATACACTGGAATCCACGGATATTGCCCTGATAAAAGAAGCAAAAGTCAGAGGCTTTTCTGATTTCCAGATTACCAGGCTGATCTTAAAAAGCCCGGTTGAACAGATTGAGGAAGATATGCTGAAGGTACGGAACTTCCGGAAGGCAGCCGGCATTGTACCCTATGTTCGTCAGATCGATACCCTGGCAGCTGAATATCCTGCTCAGACCAACTATTTATACCTGACCTATTCTTCCATTTCTCATGATGTGGAATTTACCAATAACGAAAACTCTGTAATCGTATTAGGTTCTGGTGCTTACCGCATCGGAAGCTCGGTAGAGTTCGATTGGTGCAGCGTAAACGCGCTGATGACGATCAGAAAGGAAGGTTATCGCGGGATCATGATCAATTACAATCCCGAAACGGTATCCACCGATTATGATATGAGCGACAGGCTCTATTTTGATGAATTATCGTTCGAGCGGGTACTTGATATTCTGGATCTTGAGCAGCCACTCGGTGTAGTGGTCTCCATGGGAGGACAAATACCAAACAATCTGGCTCTCAGGCTTCATGAACAGAAGATACCGATCATTGGTACCTCTCCGATATCCATTGACCGGGCCGAGGACCGTCACAAATTCTCGATGATGCTTGATACGCTGGATATTGATCAGCCGGAATGGCAAGAGCTGACCAGCATTGATGAGATCCATCATTTCACCGACCGTATCGGCTTCCCGGTGTTGATCAGGCCTTCGTATGTTTTATCCGGAGCTGCAATGAATGTGGTATCCAATAAAGAAGAGCTCGATAACTATCTGCACCTGGCGGCTAAAGTTTCCAAACAGCATCCGGTCGTAGTCACTGATTTTATTGAGCAGGCAAAGGAAATCGAAATCGATGCTGTTGCCAGCAAAGGTGAACTGATCGCTTATGCCATCAGCGAACACGTTGAATATGCTGGCGTTCACTCCGGTGATGCCACCATGATTTTCCCTCCGCAAAAGCTCTACTTCGAGACCGTAAGAAGAATCAAGAAAATTTCGCGCCAGGTAGCCAAAGAGCTGAACATTACCGGTCCGTTCAATATTCAGTTCCTTGCCAAGGACAATGACATCAAGGTTATTGAATGCAACCTCAGGGCCTCCCGGTCCTTGCCTTTTGTTTCCAAGGTATTAAAGACCAATCTCATAGAACTGGCAACCCGGGTAATGCTGGGCAAATCGGTAGAAAAACCAAAAAAATCAATTTTCGACCTGGATTATATCGGGGTAAAAGCATCGCAATTCTCCTTCTCCAGACTGCAGAAAGCCGATCCGGTTCTGGGAGTAGATATGTCCTCGACCGGTGAAGTGGGATGTATCGGGGAAGACTATTATGATGCCATTCTCAAGTCGATGTTATCAGTAGGTTATAAAATTCCAAAAAAGAATATTCTGTTATCTACCGGGCCCATCAAGGATAAAGTTCATCTTTTGGAAGCTTGCCATCTACTTGACAATCATGGCTATGAAATATTTGCAACTCCGGGAACCGGTGATTTTCTGCGCGGAAACGGTATCCCTGCGACCATATTGCACTGGCCGGATGAGCGGATTAATCCCAACGTGACCGAATATATCCGCAACGGGTTGATCGATCTGGTCATCAATATTCCAAAAAACCTGACCCAGGGCGAACTTAAGAACGATTATACGATTCGCCGCGATGCCATCGACTTTAATGTGCCCCTGATCACGAATGCCCGACTGGCTGCAGCTTTTATCACAGCTTTCTGTAAGCTTGATCTGGAGGACATCTCAATTAAAGCATGGAAAGAGTATTAGGCGATCAACGGATAGAAATTATTATTGCGGGAGCCGGGCCTGCCGGGATGTCAACGGCCCTGTTCCTGGCAAAGAAAGGCATTGGTTCCACGCTTATTGAGAAGGATACTTTCCCGCGCGAAAAAATTTGCGGCGATGGGTTAAGCGGTTGGGTTATAAGCATGCTCCGCAGAATCAATCCCGATCTCGTTACCCGGCTGCAAACTCTGCCAGGGCAACTGCCCTCCTACGGTGTGCGGTTTTTTGCGCCGAACATGAAATCCGTTTCACTGCCTTACCGTAATGCAAAATTCCCGGATGACCCTCCCGGACATATTATCAAACGTATTGATTTCGATAATCTTCTGATGGAGGAGGTTGCCCGGCAACCACTCATTAAAGTAATCCAGGGCGTCACCCTAGCAAGGGTTGAACATAATCAGGATGAGGTTATTGTGACCGACACAACAGGCAACCTCCGCCTTTCAGCAAAGATGCTGGTTATGGCATCGGGAGCTTCAGGTAAACTTAACGCAACCGCGAAAATTGAAAAAAGGGACCCGAAGCATCAGGCAACAGGCATCAGGCAGTATTTTGAAGGAGTGACAGGCGTACACGAAGGCAATTTTGTTGATTTTTATTTTCTCGATGAATTTTTACCCGGATATTTATGGGTTTTTCCACTGCCAGGCGGTGGCGCAAATGTGGGTGCGGGCATTCGGACCGATATTTTAAAAAAGCGCAAACTGACTTTAAAACAGGTAATGGAGCAGGCACTCATAAATAATCCGCACCTGGCCGAACGATTTAAAAATGCCCGTCCGGTATCAGGTATCTCGGCATGGAACCTGCCTTTGGGATCGAAAAAAATCCCCTTGTCGGGTGGTCACTATTTACTCACCGGCGATGCTGCATCATTAATCGATCCCTTTACCGGTGAAGGGGTTGGAAATGCCATGTGGTCGGGGTTTGCAGCTGCTGAGCATATTGAGAAAGCCATCACTGCCAACCGGTTCGATGCTGCCTTCAATAAACAATACGACCGGTATATTTACAAAAAACTCTGGAAGGAACTTCGAAATTCAACGTGGATACAGCGGCTGATCAATTTCCCCAGGCTTTTCAATTGGGTGATGAATAAGATTACCGCTAATGATGATCTGCAGAAATCCTTGATCCTTATGATTGATAATCTTGAGGAAAGGAAAAAACTCACAAAAATTTCCTTTTATATCCGGCTTCTGGGTCGCAAATGAAAATGGCACATCGATTTTTCTTTTTCGCAGGCGGGGATTTCAAGGAGGGTCAGGGCAATGCCTTCACAGCAAATTTCATCCATTACCTGAAAGAAGTTCTGGGTCATCAATTTAGTATTATCGAAGGAATCTATCACCCAATGCCCGTAATGAATGTTATTTGGGCACTGAGTCGTGCGCAGGAGCCTCACAAATTCCCACTTCAGAATAGGATCATCTCCCGATCCGTAGACCAGATTCTCTCCTGCCTTCAAACTCCGGACATAAAACTGACACTGGTTTCCTCAAGTTATGGCAGCGTTGTCGCAGCCCAGGCCGCTTGTCACCTTGCCGAGTATCAGATGGCATCAAAAAAATTGAGTCACCCGTTCAATTTAGCTTTGGGAGCAAGCATGGTTTCCGAACAATCCGACCTTTATAAAAAATTGAAGAATTATCAAGATATTGGATTGATAGACAATATATTACTAAAGGAATTGCATGATGAGGGCGATAACTCCAACGGCATCGGCGGACGTACGCGCATGGAAGCTTATTCTAACGGACTCGGTATCTGCTTCCCATTTTTGACGAGGAAATTCAAAGGTCCCTCGTTCCTTAATACACATCCTGTGGATGGGCATATTCACCGGGTACGCTCACATTCCATTCAAAAAGCGAAAGATTTTATTCAGACGATCCTCATTGATCATGAACTTGGGGGCAAGGAAAACCGGGTGAAAGCAGAGGCTTTATTGAAGTCCTAGTTTCGGATTAAGAATCTCGACTATCTTCCTTCAAACTTTCTTAAAATCGATATAGCCATTCTCAACATCGGTAGCAATGAGTTCCACCCTTATCCTATGGCCTACATCGATACCCTCAGCGCCATGAATAACTCTTCCTTCAATATGAGGATGCTGAATTCTTACCCAGGTGCCTTTATCAGCTGCACCCGTAACAATGGCGTCATACTGTTCTCCTATATGGTGCTCAAGAACCAGGGCTGCCGCAGATTTTGAGACCTGACGCTCAACCTTTTTGGCATCGTCCTCCTTTTGGGTGCAGTGCAAAGCCAGGGATTCAAGTTCCTCGTGAGCATACGGAACCTCTTTACCGGCCATCGCATTCTTCAGTAAGCGGTGAGTGATCAGATCGGGATACCTGCGGTTGGGCGCGGTGGAATGGGAATAATTCTTTACCGCGAGTCCAAAATGACCCTCCGATGGCTCACCCGGGAACCCAATGGCATATTCGCCAGGCCCCAAAAGTTTTATAATGCTCAGCGACAAATCTGCAAAATTCTCAGGATCCTTCGCTTTTTGTTGAGCCATAAAATCCTGCAATGCTTTGGAATCCGGTTCTTCAGGTAGTTTTGTGTCATGTTCAGCCGCTATCTCAACAATCCTCGACCAACGCTTAGGGTTTTTAACGATTCTCCTGAATGTCGGAAAATTTTTATCAGCCAGGAAAGCGGCGGTCGCTTCATTTGCGCTGATCATAAATTCCTCAATGATATCGCGGGCTCTGTTACGTTGGGTCTCCCTCAGTTCCAGGATCATATCTCCATCAAAAACAGGTGTAGATTCCCGGGTTTCAAAATCAAGTGCACCCAACCCATGCCTGAACTTTTTCATAAGAATCGCCAGCCTGTCCTGCAACCTGATGTTTTCAGACAGTCCCTGTACCCTGGCAACTTCCGGCGGAACCAGTTCAGCGCCTTCAATCCATGCACCCACAGTTGCGTAATCCAGCTTGGCCCTGCTGCGAACCAGGGATCTGTATACCTCTGATTTCAATAATTCACCATCGCGCGAAATATTCATGTCAACTACGAGTGTCATTCTCTCACAATGATAATTCAGGGAGGTCAGATCGGTCGACAGCCTTTCCGGAAGCATAGGAAAAATTTCCGCTGAAGTGTATACCGATGTGGTATTCTGCATGGCATGCTCATCGATGACCGTACCTTTGCTGACAAGAGCATCCACATCTGCGATTGCTACCAATAATCTCGATGAACCATCCGGAAGTGCCTCAGCTACAGTAAGCTGATCAAGATCACGGGAATCATGGTTATCGATCGAACACCAGAGCATATAACGCTGATCACGAACCTTGCCTGTTAAAACAGTATCGGGATGCAAGTTATCAAGCTCAGCCAGTGCTTGAGGAGTAAAATCAGGTTGCAGTCCCCGGCTTATCATTGCCTTGCGCGCCAGTTCCCTGAGGATGGCACGGTGGCTGCGATTATCAGATTGTATCATACCCAAAAATACAACATTAAAAATTAGTGTTTGTCCAATGATATCGTAAAAAAACCTTACTTTGATTTCATGAAAAGGTCGCGGTTTTTTCAGTACATCGCAACAGGTACAGTTGGCACTTTCGCCCTCCCAAAAGAGGCTTTCGCGGCTTTTAAAGCAAACGGATCGGCTTCAGAAAAATTCTACATTGGCAGTTATACCGACAACGCTGAACAGGGAATATCAACAGGGAATCTCGATCCAACAAATGGTGATATTAAATCGATTGACGTCTGTAAAAACGTACAGAATCCGTCCTTTCTTATCTTCGGCCATCAGCGGAAATTCCTTTATTCGGTAAATGAAACCGACAATTTCGAGGGTAAAAAATCTGGTTCTGTCAGTGCCTTTAAAATAGACGAAAATTCTGGCCGCCTTAACTTGTTGAATTCTCAGCCAAGCCTGGGTGCAAACCCTTGTCATATAACAACAGATCGCAGCGGAAAATTTATCCTGGTGGCAAATTATACAGGTGGAAATGTGGCAGTTCTGCCAGTTTCAGCCGACGGAAAATTGGGTGCACCAGTGGATATGGTTCAGCATTCCGGCAAAGGTCCAAATTTGTCGCGCCAGGAGACTGCCCATGCACATTCATCCAATTTCTCACCGGATAACCGGTTTGTTTTTGTTTGTGATCTTGGAATGGATAAGATAATGGTTTACCGGTTCAATGAGAAAACCGGCAAGCTCACTCCCGCTGATCATCGCTTTTTCGCCACCGCCCCAGGGGCCGGACCCAGACATTTAACTTTTACCAAGGAGGGCGATAAAGCCTTCGTGGTTAACGAACTCAATTCAACTCTCACCTATCTCAGATACGATGCCGCCAACGGCATTTTAACTGAATTGCAGACTATATCAACATTGCCTGTTGATTTTACCGGGGACAACACCTGTGCCGATGTTCATATTCACCCCAATGGCCTTTTCGTATATGCATCCAACCGGGGCCACGACAGCATTGCCGTTTTTTCAATTAACTCTTCGTCCGGGAAAATAAAATTAATCCAGAACCAGCCGATCAAAGGGAAAACCCCGAGAAATTTTGCCATTCATTCTTCGGGCAGGTTCCTGATCGCAGCCAACCAGAATTCCAACTCAATCACTGTTTTTTCTATTAATCCCGATTCAGGCAGATTAAGCGACACCGGGAAATCGATTCAAGTAAATAAACCTGTTTGCATATTATTATAAATTATGATACTTAAATGGTTCATTTCTCACCAGATCAAGGAGACCATGCGCTCCAGTTTCTGGCAGAAACAAATTGTGCTCAACATTGTCATGGGCCTTTTGCTCATGATCATGCTTGCTTACCTGGTAATGCTGGGGATGTTCATTGACAAGCTCTTCCAGCAAATTGCACCCGACGAGGATCCCGTCCATATTTTCAATGGGATCGTCCTGTATTATTTCGGTTTTGAGTTCGTGATCCGTTTTGTGATGCAATCATTGCCGGTGATGAATATCGAGACTTACCTCATGCTTCCGGTCAAAAAATCGGCGATCGTTCATTATGTCGCATCCAAATCTCTTTTCAGTATCGGAAATTTCCTTTCGTGGCTGGTTTTCATCCCATTCGCGATGAAGGTGATTGCACCGGTATATAACATGGGAATGGCCTGGGTGTGGATACTTGGGATGATCCTCCTGGTTTTCAGCAACAACTTTCTCGCCACCTATGCGAAAAGGCAATTGGCTCATAAACCTTGGGTTACAGCAATCTTTGCCGTTGCTCTGATTGGATTATTTGTGCTTGACCATTTTCACGTTTTTTCTCTGTCAACCTTGTCAAGATCGCTGATGGGGGGAATGCTGAAAAATCCTCTGTACCTGGGAATTCCGCTGTTTGTATTGACAGGCAGCTATATCCTGAACTATTTCTTTTTAAAGGATCGCCTGTATCCTGATGAACTGAATATTAAGAAAAAGACAAAAGCAGATTCAATTGGAGAAATACGGGTTTTGAAGAATTATGGCCTTACCGGTCAGCTGATTTCACTCGATCTGCGGCTGATGTTGCGGAACAAGCGCACCAAGACCATCTTATATATGTCCCCTATCTTTATATTGTATGGATTAATGCTGTATCCTGATATAAAAAGAGAGGCATTCAGCGGAATGGTCATATTTATTGGGATATTCATGACTGGTGGAATGATGATCAGCTATGTAAATTATTGCTTCAGCTTTGAAAGCAGTTATTTTGATAGCATCCTTGCTAACTACTCCGATTTCAGGCAATACATCAGAGCGAAATACATTCTGGCCATCACCATGTGTACCATCTGTTATGTTCTCACGGTGCCGTATGTATTTTTCGGATACAAAATTCTCCTGATCAATACAGCAACCTTTTTATACAATATAGGTTTCCTATCGTTTGCAATGATCTACCTTTCAACATACAGCACTAAACGAGTTGATCTGAACCGTAGTGCAAGTTTCAACTATCAGGGTATGGGAGCATCACAATGGCTGTCGATGCTGCCCGGATTTTTGCTGCCGGTCCTGATTTTCTGGCCGTTCAAATATTTCAAGATACCCTATATCGGATATGTAGCAATCGGCGTAATTGGTCTGGCAGGGTTGGTTTTCAACAAAGCCCTACTGGGTATTGTGACCAAACAGTTTATGAAGAACAGATATAACATGGCAAAAGGATTCCGGGAATAATACCGGACGCCTTCAATCGAATAAAAATCAAAATCAAGTCAAATTCAAAAAATTTTATCATGATAGAAGTTCAGAATCTCACCAAGATATATAGCGGAACAACGGTTCTGTCGATACCTCATTTGACAATCAGGGAGAATGAGAGTTTTGGTCTTGTTGGCAATAACGGCGCCGGAAAAACAACCTTTTTCAGGCTTTTGCTGGATTTAATAAGGGCCAACAGTGGCTGGATCAAATCGAAATTGAAAGATGTTAAAGGCACAACTGAATGGAAATTCTATACCGGAGCGCATCTCGATGACCGTTTCCTGATTGAATTTCTGAGCCCGGAGGAATATTTTGAGTTTATCAGCCAGGTTCATCACATGTCGAAAGGCGACCTCGACTTATTTTACCAGGAGTACGATGAATTCTTTGCCGGGGAAATATTGGGCAAGAAGAAGTATATCCGTGATTTTTCGCACGGGAACAAGCAAAAAATCGGTGTGGCTGCAGCATTGATGGCTAAGCCTGAGGTCATCATTCTTGATGAACCGTTCAACGGTCTCGATCCGTCCACCCAGATGCGCCTGATCAGGATTTTGAACGATCTGAAGAAGAATAAGGGAACCACTCTGCTCATATCGAGCCACGACCTGAATCATGTTAATGAGGTATGCGACAGGATTGTCATTCTTGAACGGGGCGAAATCAGGTACGATATGATGAAGAATGAGGATACTCTGAAAGAATTAGAGAAGTATTTTGCGGGGTGAGGTCTATAACTCGCTCAGTTCCAGCCATCTCATCTCCTTTTCATCGAGCAGACTGATGACTTCGCCGATTCGCAGGCTCATGCGATGTAATTCATCCGCGGGTGTGGACCCCGAGCTGAGTGCATTTTCGATCATCTTCTTTTCTTGTTCCAGAGCGGCAATCTCATTACCAAGATTTTCGAATTCCACTTTCTCTTTATAGCTTAGTTTTCCCTTTGCCGGTTCCTGCTTTGGCTTTGCTTTCTTTTCCTTAAGCGGAGCCTCACGGATTAACTGCTGGCGCTCAACTTCCTTCTGGTCGCGGTAAATGGAGTAATTGCCAGGAAAATCCCGAATCAAACCAGATCCTTCAAAAACAAAAAGGTGATCCACCACTTTGTCCATGAAATACCTGTCGTGCGATACAATGATCACGCAGCCTGCAAACCGGAGCAGGTAATCTTCCAAGACGTTTAGTGTGAGAATATCCAGATCATTGGTTGGCTCATCAAGAATAAGAAAATTAGGATTCGTCATCAGAACAGTCAGCAGGTAGAGCCGACGCTTTTCGCCGCCGCTCAGCTTGGAGACCAGCCCGTATTGGACATTCCGGGGAAAGAGAAACAGTTCAAGAAATTGCGTGGCACTCATGGAGCGACCCGGACCCAGCTCAATCTCATCGGCAATTTTACGCACCACATCGATCACCTTATCATCCGGATCAAACTCGATTCCTTCCTGCCTGTAAACCCCGAATTTAATAGTCGTACCAACATCAATGCGGCCGGAGTCAGGTTGCATTGCTCCAGTTATAATGGAAAGGAAAGTCGATTTACCCACACCATTCGGACCGATCATGCCAATCTTTTCAAACCGTTGAAACTTATAACTGAAATCCTTGAACAGCAACAGGTCATCAAAGGATTTTGACAGGTCATAAAGATCGAGTACTTTTTTTCCTATCCGCCTGGTAATAAAACTTATATCCCCGATCTCAGCCTGATATTCCTTTTTAGAATCCTCCCGGAGCTGCTCAAAAGCTTCGATACGGTATTTGGGTTTTGTTCCGCGGGCTTTCGGCATCCGGTTAACCCAGTCGAGTTCCTTTTTCATGACTGAGCTGGCCTTATCTGCCTGTTTCTGGTCCCATTCAATACGTTCCTGCCTTTTATCCAGATAAACCTGATAATTGCCCTTATAACGGTACAGGGTCTTATCGTTGAGTTCTAGGATCTCCGTGCAAACCCGATCGAGAAAATATCGGTCGTGCGTAACCATCAATACCGTTATAAACGACTGGCTCAGATATTCCTCGAGCCATTCGATCATGTCGAGATCCAAATGGTTGGTAGGTTCATCCAGGATCAGGAGGTCGGGTTGAGGAACCAAAACTGCAGCTAGTGCAATCCTTTTGCGCTGTCCTCCCGAAAGCTCCCCTACTCTCTGTGTCAGATCACTGATTTTCAGTTGCGTGAGTACCTCTTTAATGCGCGATTCGCAATCCCAGGCACTTAAACGATCCATCTCCAAAATAGCCTTATCCAGCAAATCATGATCCCCGCCTGCAATTGCTTCTTCATAATCCTGAATAGCCTTAGATAAATGAGGCAAGGAAAATAATACCTGTTCTATTACTTCAAGATGGTCCTGCAGGTCGGGATTCTGCTTTAAAAACCCGACGGTGAGTCCTTGCACAGTATTAACCATGCCTGAATCTGTTTCCTCCTCTCTTGCCAAAATGCGAAGAAGGGTTGATTTCCCGGCTCCATTCCGCGCAATTAGCGCAAGTTTCTGATTCTTCTCAACAGTCAGTGACAGAGACTCAAACAGGGAATTTTCCCGATAAGATTTTGTAATTTTTTCGGCCTGGAGGTAATTCAAACGGATTGATTTTAATTCGGTGCAATGATACGAAAAAGTGACGGGTGACAGGTGACCGGTGACCGCAACATTATCAGAGGGTATTTCGTTACTTTACCTATCTAAATAATTGTGAGGATGAAAGCCATTATAAACAGGTCGTTTCCTGAGAAAAAGGCGTTGATAGCGAGTCAGGGCGATGTAACTTACAGTGAACTATTGAAGCGCGTTCAACAGTTTGCCATGCTTTTTGAAGGCAAAGGATTTCAAAAAGTTGCGATTTATGCAGAGAATTCCCCGGCATGGATATATGCCTATTATGCAGCCCTGCAGAATGGGTGTATTGCTGTTCCGATCGATTTCCTGGCTTCTGCAGACGATGTAGCCTACATTATAGATGATTGCCAGCCTGAATTGCTTTTTATCAGCGCCGGTATGAATGAAGCATACGAAAAGGTCGAACAGAAAATATCGCACAAGCCACAGGTAGTGGTTTTTGAGGAAATAGCAAATGATGACAGCGTCCCGGAAAGTCAATGGATGGAACCGGAAAACAACGAAATCACCGCTGTTATAATTTACACTTCGGGAACTACGGGCAGCCCGAAGGGAGTTATGCTATCCTATACGAATATCCATGAAAACATGAATTCCGTGATTGGATGCAAAATTTATATTCCTGAACGGCAGGTAATGATTTTCCTTCCATTGCATCATATATTTCCCCTGGTTGGTTCCATGATGACTCCCCTTTTTGTGGGTTGCACCATTCCGATTGCCCCTTCAATGCAGTCATCGGACCTGATGAAAACTTTTGCTGATAACCAGATTGGCGTTTTTCTGGGTGTTCCCCGATTATACGAACTCATGTATCGCGGTATCAAGACTAAAATCGATAGCAGCGCTATTGCCCGAACCATGCTTAAATTGGTTTTATCAACCAAGAGCCGCAAACTGGGCAAGAAATTATTCAAGAAAGTTCATGAAGGATTTGGCGGTCATCTTCAGTATATGATAGCCGGCGGAGCTGCCCTGAACAAGGAAGTCGGCACATTTTTCTATGGCATCGGTTTCGATATTCTGGAAGGTTTTGGCATGACCGAAGCTGCCCCGATGATCACCTTCCCACGTCCGGGAAGGGTAAAGATCGGCTCAACAGGCGAGGCATTACCAGGACTCAAAGTAGAAATACGCGATGGAGAGATCGTTGCCAAGGGTCCGAGTATCATGAAGGGATATTATAACCGGCCAGAAGAAACCGCACAGGTGGTGATCGATGGATGGCTGTATACTGGCGATCTGGGATATCTCGATAATGACGGATTTCTCTATATCACGGGGCGCAAAAAGGAAATCATTGTTCTGCCCAACGGGAAAAACATTAATCCGGTCGAGATTGAAATGAAACTTGATGGCTTTTCCGCAGCCATTAAAGAGGCTGGCGTATTTATGCACAACGATATGCTTCATGCGGTAATATTCCCTGATTACGCTTACCTGACCGAAAATAACATTGATGACATTAATCAGTTTTTCCGCGAAAAAGTGATATCTCCATTTAACGCGGACATGAGTTCTTACAAGCGTATCATGCAGTTTACCCTGGTGAAATCGGAATTGCCGCGAACCAGATTATCAAAACTTCAACGATTCAAGTTTGCGGAGTTACTGGAGATGAAGGAAAATAAAAAAGTTTCCGACGATGCGCCACAAACACCTGAATACAAGGCCATCAAGTCTTATATCGAAAGCCAGGTGGATATGGATGTTCTTCCTGAACACAACCTGGAGTTTGACATTTCGCTCGATTCGCTGGGCAAGTTAGGTTTGATCGATTATATCGAAAAAAGCTTTGGGATAAAAATGGAGGATGAGCAATTGCTGAAATTCCCATCGGTCAGGAAAATAGCAGAACATGTACATATAAATAAGCTTTTTCATAAAACAGAGCAGCAATCAAGCTGGTCGGGCGATCTGAAAGAAGAATCGAAAGTAATCCTGCCAAAAACGTCATTTTTCCTTCATCCGATTGTTTCATCCGTTCGCGGCTTTTTCAAACTCTATTTCAAGTTTGAGGTTCAAGGACTGGAAAATATCCCGGAAGGGCCGTGTTTTCTGGCACCTAACCATGAAACAAAACTCGATGCCTTCCTGGTCCTCTCCTATCTTGATAAAGAAACACTGAAGAACACTTTTTCCTATGCCAAAAAGGATCATGTAAAAAGCTGGATCCGCAGATATTTGGCCAGTCGCAGTAATGTTATCGTGATGGATCTCGCGAAGGACCTTAAAGGATCAATCATGAAGATGGCTGAGGTGGTCAAGCAAAACAAAAAGATCCTGATTTTCCCCGAGGGTACGCGCACTAAGACCGGTAAAATGGGACAATTCAAGAAAACCTATGCAATTTTAGCCAGCGAGCTCGATATACCGATCGTTCCGATAGCTATCACAGGAGCCTATAAAGCCATGTCTTCGGGTACCGGAAGGATAAAGAAAGGTGAGAAAATCAGAGTAGAGTTTCTGCCGGCGATTCATCCACATGGATCAACACCGGAAGAAGTCAACGATCTGGTTAAGAAACAAATAGTTAATGCAATTACTAAGCACCAAGCCTGATTCTTCTACCAGAAATACGCGTAAAATGCTATACAGATAGCCACAACAACAACGGTATTAAATAGATCCCATTTACTCCAGCTATTTTTGGTTTCCGCGATCTGCTCAGGCGATTGTGAAAAATAAGTCAGACCCTGCAACTGTTCAATACCGGCTTTTGCAGTAAACATACTTACCGCTGCCATGACTGCCATCGTAAGGAAGAAGAGGAAAATACAGAAATATAGCCAGTTGAAGTCAAGTATTGTAAAAAGTCCATGTCTCAATGAAGGATCTGTAATAAGTTTTTGAGTTTCAGGATTCATATGAGTGCCAGGGTCAAAAATCATCAGTCCCAGCCTGAACATTCCAACCAGAAAACCGACCAATAATCCATACTGGCCTGCCTTTGGAGTTATCTTCCGGTTAAAGACCCCAAGCAGGAACACGGCCGCAATTGCGGGTGCAATAAGTGATTGAACATTCTGGAGGTACTCATAAAGGACACTTCCGAGGCTCTTCATAATAGGGATCCATACCAAACCCAGCAGAACTACTGTAATCGTGGCAATGCGGCCCACCCAAACCAGTCTGTGCTCAGAGGCATCAGGTTTGTAATTCTGATAAAAATCAATAGTGAAAAGGGTAGCCGACGAGTTAAAATGGGCTGCCAGGGAAGTCATCAGAGCAGCGATGAACCCTACTACCACAATTCCTTTGATGCCAATGGGTAGCAACGTGCTCACCAGATAGCCGTAAGCCTGGTTATTATCTGAAAACAGGGTATGGCCGGTAGACTGAGCCTTGGCATTTAATGCAGCGGCAATCATTCCGGGGATCAGGAACATGAATACAGGTAAAATTTTGAGGTAACCGGCAAAAATCGAACCCCTCCGAGCCTGAGTCAGGTTTTTTGCAGCGAGCGCCCTTTGAACTATGTGCTGATCAGTACACCAGTACCAGAAACCTATAATGGCGGCACTGAAAAATACTGTGACACCAGGAAATTTATCGTACCATGGATCTCCCTTGGTGTGTATCAGATGCATATTATTTCCAGTCTGTTTCACCACTTCATGCCAGCCATCGATCAAACCGCCTCCACCGACTTTCAGAAGACCGAGAATCAGAATTATAATTGCCCCGATAATCAGGATCGGTGTCTGAATGACAGAGATCGTCATAATGCCCTTCATTCCGGCAAGTACCGTAAAGATCCCGGTGAGGAGAACCAGGCCGATGGCCCCATACCAAAAGTTGATTCCAATGACCGATGAAAGGAAAATTCCTCCGGTGAATGCAGTTACAGAAACTTTAGTCAGTACATAACTGATCAAAGTGATGATTGACAGGGTTGAACTGGTATTTTTATTGTATCGTTTATAGAGAAACTCGGGCATTGTAAACACCTTGCTATGAGCATAAAACGGAACAAATACCCAACCCAGGATAAGAATCAGCCAGCCATGCATTTCCCAATGAGCCATGGCCATTCCGCTTTCAGCTCCGGCGCCGGCCAATCCAACAAGATGCTCTGAACCGATATTGGCAGCAAAGATCGCTGCTCCCACCGCAAGCCAGGTTTCGCTTCTGCCAGATAAAAAATAATCACTTGTATCATCTTTCCCTCTGCGCATCACATAAATGATGATTCCTACGAGGGCCAGAAAAAAAAGAACAATAACAATCCAGTCTAATGATGCCATTGGGTTTGGTATTAAGGTTTAACAGACTGACTTAACAAACGTAAATATAACACTTGATTATAAAAAAAATCACCTGAGAGGATAACCTTCAGGTGATTAATTTTTTAATGATTTCTTGATCGCCTAATGCGCAGGCTCAAACTCCCTGGCTTTTGCTATGAAGATATCTGAGTTTCCAATATTCGTTAGTGACTGTTTACCGAAATTGCATGTCTTTTCAAAAACTCCGGTAACATAAACACCAGCATTTTTATCTATGCTCATTGCAGTCGGACGGTCATATCCCTGTCCCCCGGCCTGATTACTGCCAATCACGTTCCCTTTGGTATCAAATTTTACGATGAACAAATCCCAATCGCCAATACTTTGGGTTGAAGAAGGAATGAAAGAGGCATTAAAATCACCGCACACATAGATGTTTCCTGCAGCATCGAGATCGACGGCTCTACCAATCTCTCCGTTCTTACCGCCTGATTGTTTTACCCACTGCATAACTCCGCTACTGTTGTATTTTGCTAGGAAAAAGTCATCGGCACCCACACTCTTCAGTGAAACGGAAGAGAATTTGGCACTCCCGTTAAATGAACCTGTGATATAAGAATTTCCCTGAGGATCAACCGTGATGCCGTAGGAGCGATCGGCCCCCTTAAAGCCACCTGCCTGGTTTGCCCATACTTCTTCCCCATTAGAGTTATATTTTGCAATAAAGATATCATCATCACCGCTGGCAGTCAGCTTTGTTTTTCCGAAGTCAACCAGTCCGGTAAACCAACCTGTGAGGTAAGAATTTCCGTTAGCATCGGCTTCAATTGCAGTCGCTTCGTCGCGGCCTCCTCCTCCAATACTTTTAATCCATTTCAGATTACCATCGGTACTATAATTTGCCAGGAAAACATCTTCCTTGCCTTTACTACTGATTATCTTTTTGCTAAAGGTGGAAGTCGTATGGAAAATTCCGGTCACGAAAATATTTCCCTTATTATCGGTGGTAATAGCCTTCCCAAATTCATCCTCCGAACCACCCCCTGGTTGCACCCAAAGCAGTTTCCCATCAGGATTAAGTTTTGCGATAAAGAAATCACGGTTGCCAAGGCTGGTCAGCTGTTTGTCGCCAAAGGTTGCTTTACCAGAAAAATAGCCAGTTACATAAAGACTGTTATTGCTGTCGATAGTTAATCCATAAGCCTCATCACCCTCTGATCCTCCGGCTTGAAAAACCCAAAGCACTTTTCCCGCAGGAGAATACTTGGCAATGTATATATCGAAGAAGCCTGCACTTGTCAATTGTTTATCGCCAAATGTCGCGGTTCCATTAAAACTTCCTGCCACGTAAGCATTACCATCAGAATCGTTGACAATGCCGTTCGCATAATCCAGCTCTTTACCACCGGCTGATTGAGCCCACTCCCAATTTTGTCCTTGTACATTCAGGACCAACATTGATCCCAGAATCATGGACATCGCTGATACTTTTTTTGAGATTTTCATTTTTTTTGTTTTTTAGTTGCCCATTCTACTAGTAAATAAACACCCTAAAAAATTTAATGATTGTTAATCTCAGTTAAACAGTTATAAATTTTGTCTTGTTGTTTTTTACATCTTTGATGAGCGAGAAATCAATAGGAACCCATGCATCAACATGATCACCCGATAAAACCGGAATACCAGCAAGCGGTCCTGAAGGTTCAGCATTACATCAATCAGAACCTTACTGGTGATGTTTCGCTCGAAACGATCGCCGGAATTGCCAATTACTCACCCTTTCATTTTCAAAGGATTTTTAGCGAAGCATTATCAGAAACGCCCAAACGATATGTGATCCGTCTGCGACTTGAACGAGCTGCTCACTTTTTAAAGATATTCCCTGATCTGGCGATTAATGAAATCGCTAACGGCTGCGGATTTTCCTCCAATTCAATTTTCAGCAGGGCATTTAAAAACTATTATGGCATCACTGCAGATAATTTCAGGGCTCTCCCCAATATTCAGTTAAAGGAGCTTAATATTAACAAGCTGGCAATAGTTGAGGAAGCACCATGGATCGAGCCGATCATAAACATCCAGGAAAAAATTGAGACCATAAAAATATCTTCTCCTCCTGAAGTTACTACCCTTTATCCATTTAAAATTGCTTGTATTCAGACAACACTTAGCCACAAAGAGAATATTTCTTTCGCATTTAAAAGCCTTTATCAATGGGCATTCCCAAGAGGGTTGATTAATTCTTCAACACGGTACTACGGTATTTGGCTCGATTTCCCATTTATTACCCCTTATGATAAGTGCCGCATACTTTGTGGAATTGATGTAAACGCTGAGGTTAAACCCACCAAAGGAATAAACCTGATAACCTTTAACAAGGGTCAATATATCAGATGTAATGTGACTGGTGATATTAATGAGACTTTGGGAGCCCTGATTGCACTAAACCACAACTACATTGAATCCATGGGATATTCGATTTCGGAAATGATATGTTACGAGCAGTTTGAAGAAAATCCCATGGACAAACATTATGAGGATATCCCTCGCAACCTTTTGATTCCGGTTAAAATAAAATAGCAAGATTTGCAAACAGTTCACCAAGTTTTGCAAACAACAAGGATTTTGGACTTCCGATTTTTGTAGTCATATTAATTAATCTTAAAAAAATAATGCTATGACTAAGAACAGAACCTGGTTTTCGAACCACTCACACGCATGGATCGTAATTATTGTTGCTTCCGCTTTGGCAATAATCTACATCAACCTTTTACCGGAGGAAAAAATATTTCCATCGGTCCTGATTGGATTGATAGTCACTCACGCATTGATCGTAATGATCGCCTTATTTGGCGGCTGGATGGCTTTGCCAGAGAAAACCCTGAGGAAACTAAGGAAAGAAAAATCCCTGGAAGTTTATGATTTCGGATGGTCAGCAAAATGGAGCAAAGGGTTTGGCTTTGCCTCAATCCTGCTTACCCTGCTGGCTTTTTATTCCTACTTCGGCCTGGCTGGCCATGCAGCTATTCAGATCATTGTATTTACCGTTTTACTGTTGCTGGCAGTAAACTTCTTTCTTGGCAATATGATTGCCAGGGCTTCACAAAGCACCAACGGTTTGGTTTTGCCTTTTGTTGACTTATTCAAGTCTGGAAAAGGAAAGGTCCTGGACGCAGGCTGCGGGGCAGGACGAACAACAATTTCGTTATCGAAAACCACATCGAATATTAATATTGTTGCTTTTGACCGTTTTGATGCAGGATATATTGACGATGGCGGAAAAGGCCTTTTAAAACATAATCTTGAATTAGCAGGTATATCATCAAAGGTAAAAATAGAACAGGGCGATATTACCGCCATACCTTTTGAATCAAACACCTTTGATGCTGCAGCAAGTTCTTATATGTTCGACCATCTGGGTGAAAACAAGTTGCCGGCATTACTGGAAATGTACCGGATATTAAAACCAGGAGGAAGGTTCTTACTCATCGTGATCGTCAGGGGATATTCGTCCTTTGCAATTTCCAATGTTCTGAGTCTGGCATTTGCCACCCGCGGCAACTGGAAAAAACTATTCGAAAAAAGCGGGTTCAATCTTATCGATGAAGGTGACCATAATTTTGGCGCCTACTTCCTTATTGAAAAACCCCTTATAAATTGATAATACCGCTTCTAAATCAAAAAAAATGTGGCAAATATTCGTTGGCAGCCTTCTTTTGAGCTTAGTGCATGCAGCCATTCCCAACCACTGGATTCCTTTGGTCGCATTAGGAAAAACAGAAAAATGGACCATGAAAGAAACTCTGTCTGCAACAGTGATCACAGGGTTTGCTCATACTTTAAGCACCGTAATTATCGGCATCCTAGTGGGTCTTATTGGGATTAAACTATCAACCAGCTATAGCGCAGTAATGCGCTATGTTGCTCCATCGATCCTGACCGGCCTTGGCTTAATATACCTGATTTTAGATTTGAGGGATCGTAATCACCACCACCACGATCATCATGCTAAAGTTGGCGGAGCCAATATCAATAAGCCAGGAAAATCAACAATCGGTATACTGGTGAGTTTGAGCATTGCCATGTTCCTGACCCCGTGTGTTGAAATAGAGACTTATTATTTTCAAGCCGCGAGAATTGGCTGGAAAGGAATCTTTATTGTTTCAGCCGTTTATACCATAATAACTGTTTCTCTGATGCTATTGCTGGTATATGCGGGATTGAAGGGTTCCAGTAAGATCCGGTCGCACACTCTCGAGCATCACGAAAAGCTTTTCACGGGAGCTGTCCTGATTGCTCTGGGAATCCTGGCAATATTCGTTTCCTTCTAAGAATAAGTGGTTTATTGTTTCTTAAAATTAGCCTTAGTTATGCTATTCAGATCTATCCTGATGTTTCTTACGATTGGTTTCTCCTGCGGGTTGGCCCAGGTGAGCCCAAAAAATCATAAGATCGACTTTATCAGCGATTTTCAAGCTCCGATGGCGACAGAAAAGATCTTGTTGAAATCTTATCGTAATGAGGAGGCAAGGGACAGTTTGTTTGCTGATATTATCAGGAGTCAGCCAAAATATTTGTTCATGACCGGCGACATGGTATCCGCCGGTTCACGACAAGACGCATGGCATCCATTGGATTATTTATTGGGTTCATTAAAAAACCCTGGAACCGAAGTATACGCCCTGCCTGGAAATCATGAATACATTTTTAATCGATCTTCCGGCATCAGGAATTTTCTGGAGAGGTTCCCAAAAGGAATGCTAAATGGTTATGTTGTTAACATTGATTCCATCGCGATCATCATGATCAACTCTAACTTCAGCAATCTTGATGAAGACGAGATTAAAAACCAGTTAAAATGGTATCGTTCGACCATGGATTCTCTTGATTCGGATCGGGCAACCCTATCAATAATTGTTTGTACCCATCATGCTCCATTCAGCAACAGTGCCATTGTAGGGTCCTCCCAACCAGTAAAAAACCTGATTGTACCTACGTTTGAGAATTCAAAAAAATCAGTACTCTTTATCAGTGGGCATTCACACAACCTGGAATATTTTGCGGGGGCCAAAGGGAAGCATTACCTGGTGATTGGCGGTGGTGGCGGCATTACTCAACCGTTATTGGCGATGGAGAAACGTACTAATCAGGATCTGCTGAATCAGGAATCCAAACCAATCTATTTTTACCTGACGATCGAAAGAAACGGTGACCTCCTGAAAATATCCGCCAGGGGATTTAAACGGGATTTTCGGTTTTTTAATTTCGAAGTCGGCAATATTCATCTAGCTCCAAACTGATCTAAATATTTGTATAATTATGCACTAAGTTGTTGAATTCAGCTAGATTTTGACCATTTATGTTGTTATATGCATATTTTGATGTATATTATTGCATTATATTTGCATAGTTATTTACAACTGATGAAAGGATAAAAGATGAAAGCAAGTTCAATTTTTGGCACCGGTCTGATTTTTCTGCCACAGTATGAATATGAAGCGATACTCTGCATGGAGGTGTTGACTAAATATATTCGTCAGGAAGGACTTGAGCTGATTGAATACTATGATATGGAAATCAATTCCCCGGCTCTAAAAAACATAACCCAGGCAGGTGAATCACACATAGCCCAGGTATTGATCAAATCCGATCTTGACAAGAAGGAATTCGAGAAGAAGCTCAGTCTGGTCTTTAATGAGGCTGCCCATCAGATTCACAAGTCAAAATTAAAACACCGCGAAGAGTTTTCGGCCGGAACCTTATCGACCCGGGTTGCATGAGTATTGGAAATTTCAAAGGAAAATAATCTTGTCTTAAGTTATTTTATTAACACTAACTTAGAGGAAGAAAACCAAACTCTTACCTCCAATGAAAAGGCTGACATTATTCCTCCTGGTGACAGCCCTTGTTCTTTCCTGTTCAAAAATCACTCCCCCAACTGCCTCCCTTTCGGTGGATCCGTTTACCGGAACTACTGAAACTATTTTTCACTTTGACGCCAGCGTAAGCAATAATCATGAAAAGTGCCAATGCCGGCTGCATTACCGATGGGATTGGGAAAGCGATGGCCACTGGGATACCGAGTGGTCGTCAAATCCTTTAGCCAGTCATAAATTTATACTACCCGCAATCTACAATGCGAAGGTTGAAGTCAGGAATGAAGACGAGCTCACCGATCAGGCGGTCATTGTACTACTGGTGACTGCTGCAGAAAAACCCCAATTAACATTTACAGATGCCCGCGATGGACATGTTTACGGCTATTTACGAATTGGCCGGCAAACCTGGATGTCAGAAAACCTTGCTTTTCTTCCGATGGTCAGCCCGCCAACCCACGGTTCAAACTGGGTGGATGACAAAAAGTTTTACTATGTATCCGGATACAATGGCAGTGATGCCGCAGAAGCCATGCTAACGGGATACTATCAAATCTATGGCGCCCTGTATAACTGGGCGGCAGCAATCGATGCATGCCCAATAGGCTGGCATCTGCCCACTGATGCCGAATGGTCGGAATTAACTGATTTTCTGGGTGAATCGGCCGGGGGTAAAATGAAAGAAACCGGATTAAATCATTGGGATAGCCCGAACACCGGCGCTACCAATGAAAGCGGCTTTACTGCTCTGGCAGGTGGTCACCGGAATTATGACGGACTTTTCTATGATTTGCGGATCGACACAAATTACTGGACCGCCACTATCGACGACTCAGCACACTCGTGGGGCCGTTATCTGGGATATAAGTATATCGGAGTAAGTCGCTTTAACTATTACCGGAATTACGGATTTTCTGTACGTTGCGTGAAGAATAATTAACGGTAGTAAACAACCACATACATGAAGCAATATCAATGGGGTAAGATGTCAATTCCTTATCTGATTATTATTTTTTTAAGTTCAGCAGCAGGTTATCTGAGTGCACAAAACAATGGTGCAAGTTTCACTAATCAGATTCAAAAAACGTATAATACTTCGTCACTGGAATGGAAGCTTTGGGGCTTTAGCCCTGAAAGTTTCAGAACCTCCCAATTTATCCCAAACCCGAAGAAGAATTCTGAGATCAGGGGAATTCCTGCGACAGTCCCCGGATCTGTACAGATGGCATTGAAAAATGCGGGTATTATAAAAGACTGGAATATCGGGTTAAACCACAACGACTGCGAATGGGTGGAAAACCGAAGCTGGTTATTTTCTGTTAAAATTCCCGATGAATGGATCAGCAGAAAAAAAACAATCAGACTGATATGTAAAGGTCTCGATGATAATGGCTTTATTCTGGTGAACTCCCGGGAAGCTGGTCAATTCAATAATACCCACATCCCTTATACATTTGATATAACTTCATTTTTGAAAGAGAGTGACAATACGCTTGAGATCGCATTCAACCCTCCGCCTAGATATCTGGGGGTCCCAACCTACGCTTCAAAAATTAAAGACTGGAAACCCAGGTTCTACTATGTCTGGGATTGGATGCCGCGCAATGTTCAGATTGGCATTTGGGATGATATTCAACTCGAAATCAGTGAAAAGGATATCGTAAGTATCGAAAATCTCAAGGTATTAAGCCAGGCAGATAAAATCAATGAGATCGGAGAACTGAAGATGTCGGCTGATATGGATCCCGGCGCCATCAAAGGAAATCTCTCCGTACAGTTAAAAGATGCTGACGGGAATCTGATTATCAAGGAAGTGGTTCCATGCACCCAGATTCGTGATGGAAAGGTTTGGAACAATTTGAAAATAAAACGCTGGTGGCCCAATGGACAAGGTGATCAACCGCTTTATCAATTGTTATGCACCCTCTATGATGAAAACGGGACATTTCGCCAGGAGATCAGGCAAAAGGTTGGTTTTAAAAATATCAGCTGGGAGGCTAATCAATATGCACCTGCTGGTGCTGATCCGTGGTTATGTGTAGTAAACAATACTCCAACATTTCTGCAAGGAGTTAACTGGACCCCTATTCGCCCTAATTTTGCTGATCTGCGTGAAGCAGATTACCGTAAGCTTTTAACTACCTATAAAGAATTAGGTGCCAACGTATTTCGCGTATGGGGAGGAGCTAAGATTGAAAAGGATTGGTTTTATGACCTGTGCGATGAGTTAGGCTTTTTACTTTGGCAGGAATTTCCTTTATCATCAGGTGGTTATGACAATTATCCGCCCGAAGCGCCCACTGAGATTCAAACCGTATCTGTTATTGCCCGCAGCTATGTTAAACGAATTCAAAACCACGTTTCATTACTCTTATGGTGCGCAGGAAATGAATTATACGAATATGGCGATAAGGCAATGGTTACGGACAAACATCCTATGATTCGAAGCCTGAAAGAGATTGTGATGGCTGAAGATCCGGGAAGAAGGTTTGTGCCAGGATCTCCATCAGGAATTAACATCTGGGAAGGCCTCGACAACTTCGGCAAAGGGATCAATTGGGATGTTCACGGTCCCTGGACCCTGCCATTTACTGAAACAGATAAAACGATGGCATCAGTCGAAAACTTCTGGAAACTCGATGATGCCCTGATGCATTCAGAAGTAGGGGTCGGAGGTTGTTCATCTGCAGCTTTAATCAACAAATACAAGGGCGACCTCAATGCATTACCTGCAAATCAGGATAATCCCCTTTGGAACCCTTTTAGCTGGTGGATCGAATGGGATGATTATTTAAGAGAACACCTGGGAAAGGCTCCTGACAACCTGGAGGATTATGTTAAGTGGAGCCAGGATCGACAAGCGCAGGGTTTGGCAATCGCCCTAAAAGCATGCAAAAAGCGTTTTCCGGGATGCGGTGGGTTCATCATTTGGATGGGGCACGACAGTTATCCCTGTACAGCAAATACTTCCATCATTGATTTTGATGGAAACCTTAAGCCTGCTGCAATCGAAGTAAGTAAAATCTGGAAGATGAAATCGATCAAGTAATTGAACCACAAACTTTAACTTTTTCTTTTCGCAAGCTAAATAAAAGCTCCTGTAAACACTTGATTTACAGGAGCTTTATATTGTACTTCCGTGAACCTGGAGAGTTCACGATCTTTTTATCCAATGATCTAATTTATAATATTTTACATTTAATAATAGTGACTATTCGGTACAGATCCAATACGGATCTTTAAATTTTGGCCATTTTCACAATTATTACAGTTTTTCACAATCCGGCCTGGGCGTCGAGCAATGCCCTGATCTTATTTAACCTATTGGGAAATTCGATTCGGGAACGTGCATACTTACCCTCCCGGTCTATTAGAAGATAGGTGGGATATCCTGGGACGAGGTATTGATTGGCCAGTGCTCTCGACTGGGGGTCGTGGAGATGGATCCAATTGGGTTGCTGTTCGAAAAGCACCTTCATTCCCTCGTCCTCGTATCCCTCCTTTAGCATCTTTTCCCAGTCGGATCTTTCCTTATCCACTGAAATACTGATGAAGATGATATTTCTTTTCTTGTATTCATTCATGATTAGTTTCAGATAAGGGAACATGGCTTTGCAGGATCCGCAACCCGTAAACCAGAAGTCAATAAAAATATATTTTCCTTTAAAATCACTCAGGGAAATATTCTGGCCATTAAGGTCCGGAAGTGTAAAATCCGGTGCCGGCATTCCGGTGGTAATCGGCGCCCATTTATCGCATAAAAGTTTTATGTCCTTCTTCAATGTTTCATTGGTTGATTTTGAAAGGTATTCAGTGACAAGATCTTCAATACCTGCAGTTCCCATTCTGTCATTTTCAATATAATAAGTGAGAAAATAATGGGGAATCTCATTGTAAAATTCCTGTTGAGGGAAATAATCTTTCACATATCTGAATGCCTCCCTGATCCATTCAGGATTCCATGATACATCATCAAAGGAAATACCACCTCTTTTGGCTGCCTCCAATGCCACATAGTATGTGACGAACCATTTACCTTCACTGATATCGAGGATTTTAGGATCATCCAGGTTAACGTTGTCCAAAAAAAAATACCAATCAGATGGAATTTTCATCTGTTCTCGGTTTGCCGGATTAACAATCCTAGGAAAAGCATACCAATCTGTGTACATAGCATATAAAATCGCCAGTTTTTCTCTTTTGTAAAAATTCGTTGAAAATCCCGAATTGGCCTTTTTGAATTCTTCCAGAAAAGCTAATTGATTTTGCGCCAGTGAATCACGAAATGATTTGAAATCGCCAGCGGTTCTTGGTGGCCGGTAGTAGGGATAAAAAAGTTTCTGGCTTTTGTCATTCTCACGTGCCTTTGCGTAAAGATACCTGGCAGGCTGAGCCAGGTCTCCGCTAAATTTGACCGATCTTTTGGGGCCCTTGCCATCAATAGTGATTTCCAGGTTTCTTCGGGGTTCCACGTAAAGATTCAGCTTTAAATCTTTCGCCTTTAAAATAACGTCTGTTGGCCTGTCGATTTCAATCTTTTTTGAGAAACTGCCATCATCGTTTATGAGAATAGTATCTTCCTGACTATCAATAGAAAGATATAGCTCCTTTGAATCGAAGTTGGTCGCTTTCCCTGAAATATTGAAAGGTTCTCTTTTACAACCCAACAAAAGACTGGAGAGCAAGAAAAAGGCCACAAATTGTTTCATAGTGTGCTCTTCAACAATGATTCATTCGAATACATGGGGGATGATCAAATGTATACAAACAAAACCATTCCGGCAAATTAACAGCGTATCGGAAAACTGTAGCCCGTTATATCAATCCCGAAGGGTACTACAAAACTGCACTGAGAAAAATCCTTCTGACCGTAACAATGACCTTTACAATTCATAACTTTGAAGTCGAAACATTATAAATTATGTACATAGAGAGAACCTCGAAAGAGATCATTATCCGACTTCCTTCAACCGTTAATACCGATGGTCTTCAACGGTTTATTGACTATCTCTGCTATAAGGAAGCAACCGCCAATTCACAAGCCAAACAGGCCGATGTGGATAAATTGGCAAAAGAGGTGAAAAAGGGCTGGTGGGCTGAAAATCGTAGCAAGTTCATCAAGTGAAAATTATTCTTGATACTAACATCATCTTTAGCTGCCTGCTCAATTCAAATGGTACTATAGGTGACATCATTTTTGATTACCATGGTGATTTTGAGTACTATAGTTGTGATTATATGCGTTTTGAAATTGACAAGCATTGGGAAAAGCTAAAACGGATTTCAAAACTCTCGGAGAAGGATCTTCATGAATCACTGTTCCGGCTACTCACTAAAATTCATTTTGTCAATGAAGAACTGATTCCTGAAAGAATCTGGTTAAAGGCTGAGAAACTTACAACGGATATTGACGTTGATGATCTTGACTTTGTTGCCCTCACCGACTATCTGAGAGGTGTTTTGTGGACCGGCGATAAAGAACTTTATGATGGATTAAAGAATAAAGGATTTAAGAAGGTGGTTAATACCCAAGACCTTTTAAGAAAAAGAGCCTTGTCCTCAAAAAAATAGGCAGGGATTTATCAGATAAAATAGGTTGGCCTCAGCTGTAGGCTGAATTACCCCAATTCAAAATCAGTCTGCAACAGTAGAAGATGCAAATCTTTGTGCCGTATTTGTGACGTTTGCTTCAAAGAGGTTTCTGTATGTGACTGATTTTTATTCGATTGCGAAATTCGCTAAAAAGAAAAATCCTCAGTTAACTTGCTGTTAATGAGGACTTTTCGAAATTTTCAACGTGAACCTGGAGAAACTCTTGTAAAATCCTCTATAACCTATACTGTCATTAGCTTACATGAAATTCCGAAAATCCGTTTGTGATGTGTTTGTGATGTGATTTCTTATGGTGTTAAAAACCTTTTCCAATAAAACTGGATGGAACCGCCGTTTAACAAAGATCGCACTTTTCTTCTATAAGATAAGGTTATCGGACCCAATCGGAAAAAGTTGTATTTTTGGGTGATTGAAAAACAAGATAAAGGATTATTACCAGTTGATCTGTAAAAGAAAACAAAATGCCTGAAGTTTCAAGATTCTATGGGATAATTATTTATGTTTTCTACGATGAACATAATCCTCCGCATTTCCATGCCGAATATGCCGGGAATAAAGCTTTGATTACCATGAGAGATGGCATAGTGACCGGGCAAATGCCCAAACGGGCATTGAAGTTGATTTTTGAATGGATGGAAAAACATCAGGATCAATTGATGGAAGACTGGGAATTATCGATCAAAGGTGAACCTTTAAAAAGTATTGAACCATTAGACTAGATGTTATGGAATTAATCTGGGTTACTTCAGCAGAGCATCTGAATGATTTCAAAATACGTGTTTGGTTTAATGATGGAGCCGTTAAAACCGTCAATCTTGAGAAGCATCTTGACAAACCGGTTTTTCGACCGCTTAAGGATAAAACCTTCTTTAAGAAATTCCGGTTGAATCCCTTTACAATCGAATGGGAAAACGGTGCAGATTTTGCGCCTGAGTTCCTGTACAGAATAGGTCAGGTGGATGAAGAAAAGCGAAGTCTAAATAGGCTGACATAATCAGGTTGCCCGATGTATTTCAGGCACCAGTGAATTTCATATTTGAAAATTGACCTTTATCAAGGGACTTCCTAAGATCTGACCTATATCTAAGCAAACAAACCAACCCTTATCCACCTGGTATACTAAGAAATGAAAACCCGAATCTGTCTGATTTTGACTTGTGGTTTAATAGCGGTGGGAGCTTGTAATAATTCTTCAAAAGTGAGCGGAGATATTATTGTCCTGAATGGCATGGAAGCCGTCAGGAACGCAAAACAATTAAAGTTAAGCGACATCGCTGAATCAATTGAATTTGTAAAACTTGAAACATCGCCCGAATGTTTAGTTTCCGAGGGAAGCTTCGTTATTGGAAAAAAGTACATCGTATGTTTCAATAGAAAACCTGGCAATGTTTTACTATTTACTCGGGAAGGGAAATTTCTCAGAACCATTGGGAGCAGAGGCAAAGGGCCTCAGGAAGTAGAATACCCAAAAAATATTGACCTGAGCCCGGATGAGGATCGGATTTTGATTGAATCTCTTGGATTCCCCGGCAAGGTAGTCGAATTCACCATAGAAGGGAAATTTATAAGATCCAGTCCAATTCCTTATATGAGTGAGGGTGGAATCAAATACTTTGGCAGTCAGCATTTTATTTATTTACAAAACAGGTACTACAAGGACAGCTTGAACTTTCCTCGTGTGATTGTTCTTGACCAAAACTTGGCCAATCCTAAAACTATTTACAAGATCGATAATAAACCCAATCCAGATCGAATGGCTGCCTATCAATTACGCAGCCTGATGGGACGAATGGAATCCGGGTTTAATTTCCGGGATTGTTTGAATGACACCGTTTACCATATTGACGAAACTTTGAATGTCAAGGCTAAATACACTGTCAGTGTCGGGAAAAACCGACCTCTCTATGCATCAATGACTCAGATTGAATGGGATTCTTACCAGAATGGTATTGAAATGATTAATGAAGTGAATGATTACCTATTCATGCTTGCTGAAATCGATGGAAAACGTGCTCACTTAGTTTATGATAAGGAGAGCGGTGAGACATATTCATTGATCAAGCAATCAAGTTGTGAAGGAAAATCCATTTATGGATATGGGCTCACCGATGATTTGATGGGGATGGAACCTTATTGGGCCTGGGATGCAGTGGATCTTCGTCTGAATTTAATTTCGGAACCACTTGAAATGACTGATCTGAAAGAACTTGTCGAAACAGAATGTTTTAAAAAGAATGACCAATTTCAAACAACCAAGTATAGAGATAAATTAAGGGAACTTGTTATTAACAGCTCGATTGATGACAATCCAATTATACGGATCATTCATCTAAAATAGCTGTGTGCCGTAAATGTATCGTCTGCCCAAGAAACTTTTCTGTATATTATTGATTATCAATCTATTTTACTTTACGCAAAAGCACCTAAAAACAAAAAATCCTCATCTATCTTGTTGATAATGAGGATTTTCTGAAGTTTTTGTTGTGAACCTGGAGAGTTCACGATCTTTTTATCCATTGATCTAATTATTAATATTTTACATTTAATGAAAGTGACTGTTCGGTACGGATTCAATACGGATTTTTAAATTTTGGCCATTTTCCTACATCCTTATAAATTTTGATGCTTTCAGGCCGATATCCCCCAACAAAACTCCTACCCTTCAACTCTCCCCTCTGCTTACCTTCCAGTCCTGACATAACGTATTGATTATTTGTACTTTTTGTTTCGTAAGTTACACAATTATTACACATATCCCAATTATTTATGACTTCAGATCACTCTCTCAAATTTGGGGAATTCGACCCGGTGGGCACGGGCAGCAATCGCTCTGTTTATTGCAAATCCGTCGTTTTATCAATTACCTTTGCAAAGTATAAACAGGATCTGTGATGACACTAAAATTCCCGATCGTTATTCTGATTGTTTTTTGCGGCTTGTCATGTGAAACGGATCCGGATATTAACCTTGATGTTGACCAGAGTCCTGTTGTTTATGCGATATTTGATAAAGCAGATTCTGTTAATAACATTTTCCTGACAAAAACTTTTTCGGGTGACCCCTTGGGCGCTTATCATAATGCAAAGATCATTGATTCATTGTATTATGATAATGTTGATGTAACCGTTAGATTATTTTTTGAGCATAAAACAGATTCAGGTCTGATCATTGAAAAGAAAAATGTGAAGGGTGAAGAGGGTCTTTTTTTTAATAAGGAAGCGGGGATTTTTTCCAGTCAATCCATCAGGTATGTTTTCAAACAATCCTTATCAGATTGTTATGCGATAAGAGCCTGGATTAAAATACCGGGAAAGGATACCCTTGTATATAACACAGAAGTAATTAATACTCCTAAAATTAATTCACCCAAATCCGATGCAAGCTATATCGCTTTACGCCCTGACATGGCATTTTCAGTTCATTGGCAAGGCAATTCCTGGAATGAAATAAAAATTCAGATTGTCGTAAATACGAAAACGGAGACTTCCATTTCAAAAGACACCCTTACCTATTTCAAGAAAGGGCTTTCTTTTCAGGAAGGCTCAGATTCAAAATCTTTTGTCGCCTCTTTTAGTTACGATTCCTACCTGGGATTACTCAACTCAACTTTAGATACTGTTTCACCTGTGGAATTCAGGCAGATAGAGGACATCTCTTTAGAAGTGAGTTGTGGGAATCAGATCTTTAAAGATTACATGGACCACTATTACCAATTATCAGACGAAGTTCCGACGATTAGTACCTCACAGGCGCCATCTCTTTTTACCAGTAAATCGTCAAAAAAACTAAAGGGATTGCAATTTGATCCGGCAAGCATTGACTATATGAAACAAGACCCGTTATTGAAAAAGTTCAACTTTGTATATTACTGAACGGTCCTTGGTTGGATGCGAAAAAGGGAATTCCCTTGTAGATCACATGAGAGAGTTTCTTATACTTGCCCATGTAAATATTGTTTACATTTAATGAAACTTTTTCGTATCTTTGCGTCGGCGACAGTAGACAAAATGGATAAACTCTTTAACATTATTTTCCTGGATGAGGCATTTGAGTTTCTCAAAAGTCTTGACAAGAAGCATTACGAAAAGATACTTTTTAATATTCGAAAATCACAAACGGCTAACGACCCGGAACTCTTGAAAAAGCTCACGGAGGATATATGGGAATTTCGGACCAGATATCAGGGCATGCAGTATCGGTTGCTTGCATTTTGGGACAAAACGGAAACGGACAAGACACTAATTATTTCGACTCACGGGTTCATAAAAAAGCAAGACAAAGTCCCTGACAACGAAATTCTTAAAGCAAAGCAGTCACGGGGAAAGTATTTTGAGGACAAAGAAAGATCGAAAGACAAAAAGAAATGAAAACATACACATTAGACGAAGTTCAGGACACCCTTCTTGGGAAAATTGGTTCTCCGGACCGGGACAAATTCGAGTATGAACTGCAAATGGATTTAATAGGGAAAGCCATTAAGCAGACCCGTCAGGAACGCCACCTGACTCAGGAGGAACTGGGGAAACTGATCGGGGTTCAAAAATCCCAGATATCCAGGATTGAAAGCAATGCCAGTAATGTTACCATCGACACATTAATGCGGGTATTTAACGCGTTACAGGCAAAAGTAAAATTGCAGGTTGAATTACCTCACTTTAAAATCAGTCTGGGGCAGTAGAGGAAGCAAATGTCTGAGCCTTATTTATGACGTTCCTCAAATATTCTATGTATATTATTGATTATCAATCTAATTTACCTTACGGAAACGTACCCAAAAACAAAAAGTCCTCATCTATCTTGTTGATAATGAGGACTTTCTGAAGTTTTTGCCGTGAACCTGGAGAAACTCAGTGACAATCACTGAGTGGCCCCGGCCCCATTAGGATTTTGAAAGTTTACAATTCTTCGTTGGTCCGGCTTTGGTCCGGCTGTATCTATGTGGCTATTTTTGCCAAAATATTGATTACCCTCTCTTTCGATTCAAATTCTTTCAATCAGCTGTGTCCTTACCAAATCGTAAGCTGCATTCGGATCATAAGGCACTTCCAGCCTGAGTAATGCCATCGTGTCCCCAAGAAAATCAGGGTCCTTCATTTTTAATTCCATGTTCATTATAAACTCTCTCTGGCTTGGCGGATGGCCTACTGAAAAATGCATATACTGATGATAACAGCTTATTAAAGCGTTGATATCCATACTTGGACATTGCATCAATGCAACAAACAGGTCGAACAAATCGCGGCCCTTGCTTCTTTGATAGAGTGCCCGTAGTTTGGTGCCCAAAAGCTCTTCCAGCCGGTATGTGGTCAGATTGCAATTCCCTTCATAATAGGCTGAATCAACCCGAAAAGGGAATCTGTGCAGTCCCAATACGGAGAAATGCTCCCGGCAATTTGTCTCCACTTTCAACCTAAGTCTTTGAATAGGAGGAAATTCCGAATCAAAACGGTAATACAAAGTGTTGTTGTTAGCTTTCTGCTTCCGCTGGGGTTCACCAAGGAAAGCAAGCCTTTCCCTTATTCTGTCAATTACGGGGCCAAAGGGTTCCGCGGATACTTGTACCAGATCGATATCCTCGGAATACCTATGTTGAGGAGTCAGGTAAAGTTTGTGTAAGGCAGTTCCACCACGAAATGCCAGGTGATCGGACAACCACTCATCTGAAAAAATCTCAATAAGCGCCTTGCAAATCAACAAATCCTGCTCCACC